>ENA-OSEO01002880-OSEO01002880.1-sediment-metagenome-genome-assembly--contig:-NODE-2880-length-22350-cov-3.630943_pt1 | contig 22350 bp, 19 predicted proteins | sample MGYA00237883_ERZ534232 | MGnify/ENA metagenome assembly ERZ534232
CGACGGGCGATTCGCGTTTTCTGCTGTACGCCATCCCCGCCCTGATACTGCTCCTGGTCATCCCCATGGTGCTGGCGTGGATGAGCCGCCGGAGTTTCGCACAGGCACAGGAGCAGTTCGAACCGCAGGCTCGGGAGTGCATGATTGGAAAGATACATCCGGCACTGGTCGGTGAAGTGGTCCGGATATCGGGGGAGGTTCTGAAGATCAGTTTCAGGTGGCTTAACAGGCCCCACTTTCATATCAAAGACGTCACAGGGCAGGTGCGGGTCATCATGTTTACCGCCCCCTCGAACAGGGTGGCCGTGGGAGACAGGGTGGAAGCCGTTGGGATTGTGATGAAATACCCGCTGACGAAAAACCGGTTCGTCATATCGGCTGTCAGCGTCAAACGAATTGAAGAGTAAGGAGCATATCATGGACGGAAGAGAAGGAAGATGCGCATTCGGATTTCTTTTGCTGGGACTGACCCCCATTCTGGCCACTGCGGGCGGAGCGGGTCTGGGAATCATCGTCTTCACCGCGGGACTGCTGATCGCGACCTCCGCGGCATTCGCCTGAGGGAACATTGATGTGACGGGGGAAGTGGCGGGGGCCAACCCGCGCTATTTCCCCTGTACCGCTTGAAAGATCTTAAGGGCGTCTTCTACCTCCTGTTTCCCCACCTTCCCCTTCCATGCCTTTGTGTTGTCGAGGAGATATTCCGACATCCTGTCCGCCATGCAATCCGGGCAGAGATGCACCATCTTCATACTCTCTATATGCCGGACGACGGATAACAGCTCTGACAGCTCACGGCAAAGAAAGCACCTGTCAGGCCTGTCGTCCTCGTGGCGTTCGTAGTATCCTTCATCGTAACACTTCATTATCGGCACCAGTGTGTTGTTCGGACCGGATGGAAACGTATGATGTTCCCCACAGTGGATACTCCTGTCACCGTGGGAACCTCAGGGAGAAAGTCGTTCCCCGCCCCTCCTCTGACGAAACCTCTATCTTCCCCCCGTGGGCATCCATGATTCTCTTGCAGAACGTCAATCCCAATCCGGAACCTTCGATGTGTTCCCCTCGTTCCTTCACCCGGTAAAAGGGCTCGAATATGAAAGGAATCTTGTCTTTGGGGATTCCTCTCCCCGTATCGGAGATGGCCACATGGACATGGTAATCATCATGCTGGGCGCGAACGGATATGGTACCTCCGGCAGGGGTGTACTTCGTCGCGTTCCCGATAATATTCACAAAGACCCTGACAAGGCTTTCCCTGTCCCCGGTTATCGGGGGAAGCCCTTCCGGGATATCGCTCTCCAGAACGATCCCTCTCCGTTCACAGAGCGGGGTGATATCCTCGATGCTGCACAGAAGAATATCGGCGATATTGAGGATTCCTTTGTCCCGTATCAGCGTCCCTTCTTCTATCTGGCGTATATTAAGCCAGTGCTCAACCAGATCTTCCAGGTTCCGAATCCGCCTCTCACACCGTTCTATGATCTGGTTCGCCTCATCGCTGAGGCAATCCTCTGTCACCACCTTGAGTGACTCCAAGCTCTGCTGGACGGTCACCAGGGGGGAACGCATTTCATGGCTGACAAAGGTGATAAAATCTTTTGCCATCTCCTCCTGGGCGGCCCGCAGGCGTTCCGCCTCTACGACCAGCGCATGATGGTCGAGCCCTCTCTTCGTAACGGCCCTGAGCTGATCGGGGGTAAAGGGCTTGGGGAGATAATCATAAGCCCCTCGCTTCATCGATTCCACCGCAGATACGATAGAGGCATATCCCGTAATAACAACAAGAACGACATGGGGAATCTCAGCCAGCAGGATATCGATGACCTCCAGGCCCGACATGCCGGGCAGGTTCAGATCCACAAAAACCAGGGCCGGTTTTCTTTCCCTCGCAATTCTGATCCCTTCCGACCCCTCCCCCGTTGTGATCACATCGTAGCCTGACTTCTCAAGGACCTGCCGGCACCCATCCCGGATTGTCTCCTCATCGTCGATAATCAGGACAAGACCCTCTTGATTTTTATACGCCATGGGCTTTCACCGCAGGAGCGCTTTGACGTGTTTTATCAGATCGTCCGCCTTCACAGGTTTATGCAATATCAGATCCACTTTGGGAAATTGCTCGGAAGGCTCAAAGGACTGGTACGGACCCTGAAGATCAACTCCGCTCAGGATGATCAGCGGCAGATCCTGTTTCCCTTCCATGGCACGGACCTCGGAGATCACGCTGAATCCTTCTCCCCACGTCTCCATCATCATGTCCACAATCGCCAGATCGGGACCGGCGGACCGTATCGTGTCGACACCGGTTTTGCCGTTCTCCGCCGTAAGCACCTCAAAACCGTTTTTTTCAAGGATCAGTTTGGTCGCCATCAAAAAATCCCTGTCATCATCTATGAGCAGTATCTTCCTCTTTTTGACCATGACTCGCCACCTCCTTTGCTGTTGGGTATAGTCACACAAAGCAAATCCGATGCCATACAGATAACCGCCTGTAATACATCGATAAAATTCTTATATCCCCGTCATGCCGTTGATCACGGCGGGGAACAATGCCCCATCGGTGGGGAGGATGGCCCCATCAAACCAACGAATAAACCCGTATAGCCGGCGGAAACACAAAAGCTGCCCGGAAATCAATCCTTTATTCGTCCGGATCGATACCGTAGTTCCTGATCTTGGACCGGAGCGTCTTTCTGTCGATACCGAGAAAGTCCGCTGTTTTCCCGATCCGGTAATCAAAATGCTTCAAGGCCCTCGTGATATGTTCCTTCTCCACATCCACAAGGGTCATCCGCCCGGTATGGACATCGCCCACGGGAACCTGTGCGCCTGTCTCCTGACCGTAGTAGAAGATATCGGAGAGATCGACCGTTTCCTTGTCGCAGAGAACGGAGAGCCGTTCCATGGTATTCTTCACCTCCCTCACATTTCCCGGCCAGGTGTAGGCGGTGAGCGACTGCTGTGCCTCTCTGGAGAATTGTCCCTCCCTCCCCTTATGCTTCTTTGTGTACAGGTCCAGGTAATGCTGCGCGATAGGAAGGATATCAGACGGGTGTCCCCTGAGGGGTTGAAGCTCTATGGGAACGACGGATATGCGGTAAAAGAGATCCTCCCTGAACCGGCCGGAGGTTACCAGGGCCCGCAGATCCCTGTTTGTCGCCGCGATGAGTCTCACGTCGACCCTGTCGACCTTCGAACTGCCGACCCGCGGGACCTCTCCCTCCTGAATAACCCGCAGCAATTTCGCCTGGGTGGCCAGAGAAAGGTTGGATATCTCGTCCAGAAAGAGCGTCCCTCCGTCGGCCATCTGAAACCGTCCTTCACGGGACTGCTCCGCGCCGCTGAAGGAACCCTTTACATGACCGAAGAGCTCGCTCTCCATCAGATTTTCCACAAGGGAGGAGCAGTCGACGGGGATAAAGGGCTCTTCGCCCCTGACACTGAGCCTCTGTATCGCGCGGGCCACCAGTTCCTTTCCTGTGCCGCTTTCTCCCGTGATCAGGACCGTGCTGTCCGTATGCGCTACCCTCCTGATCGTGTCCTTTAATTTCAGCATGTAGTCGCTGTCACCGATGAGTTCGGCGATATCTCCTTCAGGCAGTGCCTTTTCGGGAGTCTTGAGGGCAGAGGCCGCGGCCCTCCTCAGCTCGGCCGCGCTGAAGGGCTTCGCCAGGAAATCGAAGGCCCCGTGCCGCATGGCCTCCACAGCCATCTCGATAGTTCCGTATCCGGTAACGATGATAACACGGGCCGATACGCCGGACTCCCCCTTGAGCTGTTTCAGAATATCCAGACCGCTGATTTGAGGCATCTTCACATCGAGGAGGATGAGATCGTAGGGATCTTTGAGCGCCATCTCAAGGCCGCGGCGGGCATACCCCGTTTCGTCCACCCGACACTCCATCCGCTGGAGCACCTGCCGGCACGCGTCGCGTATGGAATCCTCATCGTCAATAATCAGCGCCCGGCTTTGTTCAGCCAACGGTATCCTCCCTCACTTGGTTCCATGGAACCGTCCCGTCCCCCTTCGCCGGAAGAAAAACAAAGAAAGTCGACCCCTGCCCCGGTTCGCTCTCCACATCGATGAACCCGTCATGTTTCCGGACGATCCCGTAGGCAATGGACAGCCCGAGGCCGGTTCCCTTCCCCGGATCCTTTGTGGTAAAGAAAGGCTCGAAGATGTGGGACAGGTAGGCCTTGTCGATTCCCTTCCCCGTATCCGATATGGTGATCTTGACGGTATGGGGACTGGCCAGGAGACAGATCCGCTCCATCTCCGTTTCCTCTTGCCTGTCGGCTGGGAACCTGCTGATCAGCTTCGTTGCCACCGTCAACTTCCCCCCTTCGGGCATGGAATCGGAGGCATTGATAAAGAGATTCAAAAAGACCTGTTCCAGCCGCGACCGGTCGCCGTTCACCCGGGGAAGACCATCCGCCAGGGCGGTTTCTATCTCTATCCCGTGAAACATGGATTGATCCCTGACCAGGCTCAGCGATGTCATCAGCACTTCGTTGATATCGAGGGGCACCATTTCTCCCGACGGAGTCCGGGCAAAATCGAGAAGGTTCTGGACGATCTCCCGGCACCGGTTTGTCTGGTAGATGATCTTGTTCAGATTCTCCCGCGCCGGACTCGATGCGGGAAGTTCCTCCAGGATAAGGTTGCTGTACAGGAGAATGCCACCGAGGGGATTGTTCATCTCGTGGGCGACGCCGGCGGCTATCTGCCCCAGAGAGACCAGCCGCTCGGTCTGTGTAATCTGCTGGTGAGCCTTTTTCAACCGTTCATCTCGATCCCTGAGGGAGCTGACCATATCGTTGAAGGCCTCGTCCAGCATGCCGAAATCGGAGGACTTGTTGCAGGGGAGGCGATAATCGAGGTCGCCGGTGGCGATGGTATCCGTGGCCTGCTTCAGTATCCGTATCCTCTCTATGATGGTCTGCCCCATGCGGAAGGAGATGATGAAGGCCACAACCATGCCGAGGGTTGTGATACCGAGAAATATCCACAGGGCGTTCAGCCGCATATCCCGGTATTTCTTTTCCAGTATCCCCACGTAGAGCATCCCTATGATGGCATTGTCGTTGTTGCATATGGGAACGTACGAACTGAGATACCAGTCGTTGACGACAAAGGCCCTCCCGACCCAATCTTTTCCCTGTGCCACAACCTGCTCGTATACCTCCTTTGACACGACCGTCCCGATCGCCCTTTCGGCAGTCTCCGTCAGTACGTTGGTGGATATGCGAACCCCTCCCTGGAATATGGTGGCGAATCCCATGTCGAGGTTTCGATATTTTTCGTCGTGGTACAGTGTCTCTTTTATCTTGTCCACCATGGCGTAGTCGCTGTTCAGCAGGATCCCTCCGGCAAGCGCTCCCCGGAGCACGCCACGCTCGTCAAACACCGGGAAAGCCGCCCTCAGCACCATCCCCTCGGACAGCCGCTCCCGGCTGGTTTCAATCGACTGCAGTGTCTTGATAATTGGAATCGCCAGCCGCTCAGGAAGGAGAGGGTTTTCCCGCTCGATCCGCTCCAGCGGGATCAGTTCCGTTGACGACTGGGGAGCCCCGTCTTTGAGACACTTCCGTATCACGGCGTCCCACAGGACAGTGTCCCCTCTCTCCGCCGGATTGGAAGCACGGTAGAGAACAGTGCCTTCAGCATCCACCAGTGAAAGCATGTCCAGAGCTATAACGGGAATTGTTCCTTCGCGCCGTGTCTGCCCGCCGCTGCGGATCAGATTTTTCAGATCTTCCAGAGAGGACATGTTTCCGGACGATATGACCTCGATCAGCGGGGACTGGAGAGCGACGGAGCTTACATGAAAGGCCAGGCGTTCGAGGCTGTATCCATAGACGAGCTTCGCCGTGTTGATGTCCTGCTGGACCTTTCTCTGGGCCTCGTTCATGGTGCTGTCGCTGATGATCTTGATCCCCACAAGGGTGGCTACTAATCCGGTGAGGCAGGTGGCGACCAGAAACCCCAGCACGAGCCGTTTCTGCAGTTTCTCTCTGAAGATGTCCCGCAACAATAGCCTCGTCTCCTTATGGGGCAGAAGAAACAAGCCCCTCACTGCCGTAGTGCGTTTTCCACGTCCTGCCTGTCTATCCCTGAAACGGCGACCCGTTTATTCTTTGATCGGTGTCCGGCGGTAATCCGTATCTGAGATTTTTTTACCCCCAGGATATCCGACAGGAAACGGAGGCACTCCGCGTTAGCCGCTCCTTCGACGGGTGGCGCCGTTATTCTGAGCTTCAGAGCGTCCCCCTGGATACCGGACAGCTCGCACCGGGAGGAACGCGGAATGACCCTGATATTGAACGCGATTCCGTCCGCCGTCTGATCGATGGGAATCATGATAGGCGCATCCTTCTCCCGAAAGTCACCGTTATCCGAAGTGCGCGGCGAACTGCAGCATGCTTCTCACCAGAAAACTCTGGAGAAACACGATCACCAGGATCACGATAATGGGGGAAAAGTCGATCCCGAGTCCCTTGATCGGTATCAGTCTTCGTACCTGGTAGAGGACCGGTTCCGTGGCCCTGTAGAGGAACCGCACAATGGGGTTATAGGGATCGGGATTCACCCAGGAGATGATGGCCCGTATGATGATGATCCACATGTAAATGGTCAGACCTATATCGATAATCCGCGCGAGGGCTTCGATAAAATTACCTATGATAAACATCTCTTCCCCTTTATATTAAAATACGTTATGAATAGTGACTGCCATGGTAAAAGTCAAGACATGTTTTCCGGAGAGGACGGAAGCTCGCGTCATGCCGTGCAGAAAAGGAGGTTAATGGATACGATGCCGGAGGAGAAGATATGCATCATAGGAGGAGGAAACATGGGGGAAGCCCTTGCGGGCGGCATCATTGCCGGCGGACTGGCGCGGCCGGAGGACATAACCGTCCATGATATTCGCCGGGAACGGATCGATCACCTCCGCGATACCCTGCGTGTCGGCATTTCGGATACCATGGGAACCGCCGTTAAGGATTCCGCCATCATCATTCTGGCAGTCAAACCCCAGAACATGGAAGAGGTGCTGCGGGACATCGCCGGTACCGTCTCAGGCAGGCTCGTCATCTCCATCGCGGCGGGAGTCACCCTCGGGTTCATGGAACGGATGCTGGGGGACAGAACCCGTGTCGTACGGGTCATGCCGAACACCCCCGCCCTGATCGGAGAAGGGGCGACGGCCCTCGCCGGGGGGAGCAACGCCACGGAGGATGACATCGCCGCGGCCCGCCGGATATTCGATTCCGTCGGCATGACCGTGGTGGTGAAAGAGGGACTGATCGACGCCGTCACCGGGCTGAGCGGAAGCGGCCCGGCCTATGGATTCATCATCATTGAAGCCCTGGCCGATGCCGGGGTGCGCCAGGGGCTTGATGCCCGGATCGCCCTGAGACTGGCGGCACAGACCATGCTGGGGGCCGCGAAGCTCTGCCTCAAAGGAGAACGGACGCCGGCCCAGCTCACCGAGATGGTAACGTCCCCCGGCGGCACCACCATCGAAGGGATCAAGGCGCTCCGGGCCGGGAGGATAGACGAAACTATCGCCGCGGCGGTGGAGGCCGCAACACGGAGATCAAAGGAACTGGGGAAAAAATAATCATTACAGAGATGCAGGCTTCCCCAAGAATATCTTTTCCTCAAGAACCCCTCCGATGTGATCGATGAATCCCTCAGTGTTCACCTGCCGGTTATTCGGGCTCGGATCCGCGATCCTTACGAGATCGCCGGTCATGATTCCCCCTTCGATCGTTTCGATAACGGCGTCTTCGATATTCTGAGCGAAGGCCGTCACCTCGGGGGTTCCGTCGAGTTCCCCCCGTTTTTTCAGTCCCCCCGTCCAGGCGAAGATCAGCGCCGTGGAGTTCGTGGAGGTCTCCTCTCCCGCCAGATGGCGGTAGTAGTGCTTCTGTACGGTGCCGTGGGAGGCCTCGTACTCGAAGTGCCCCTTCGGAGAAACAAGGACTGAGGTCATCATCGCCAAGCTCCCGTACGCCGAGGCGAGCATATCGGACATGACATCCCCGTCGTAGTTCTTGCAGGCCCAGAGCATCCCGCCCTCGGATTTCATGATCCGCGCAACGGCATCGTCGATGAGGGTGAAGAAGTACTCGATCCCGGCCTCCTCGAAAGGCTTCTTCCACTTCGCTTCGTACTCCTCGTCGAAGATCTCGCGGAAGCGCGCATCGTAGGTCTTGGAGACGGTATCCTTCGTCCCGAACCACAGATCGATCTTCTGGTCCAGGGCGTAGGTGAAGCAGGCGGCGGCGAAGCTCCGGATCGAGGCATCCAGGTTGTGGATCCCCTGGACGATCCCCGGCCCCGCAAACTCATGGATGACCTTCCGCACCGGCTTCCCTCCGTCGCGGGGAGTGAAGACCATCTCGGCCGTTCCCGGACCCGTTACCCGGATCTCCCTGTTCGCGTACACATCCCCGTACGCGTGCCGCCCGATGTGGATGGGTTTTTTCCACCCTGCCACCGCCGGCCGTATGTTTCTCACCAGGATCGGCGCCCTGAAGACCGTCCCGTCGAGCATTCCACGGATGGTGCCGTTGGGGCTGTTCCACTGTCTCTTGAGACCGTACTCCTCGATCCGGGCCGCGTTGGGGGTGATGGTCGCGCATTTGACCCCCACCCCGTATTTCATGATGGCGCGGACCGCGTCGATTGTCACCTGGTCGTCGGTGTCGTCCCGCATTCTGAGACCGAGATCGTAATAGTCGATTTCCATGTCGAGGTAGGGAAGGAGTAGCTTCTCCTTGACCATTTTCCACATCACCCTGGTCATCTCATCCCCGTCCAGTTCCACCAGCGGGTTCTTCACCCTGATCTTTTCACCCATCCACGCTACTCCTGCTTTCCCGCATTCTTAGTGAGAGACAGCACCCCCCCGGCGAGGAGGATCTTTCCCGCCCGCTCCGAGAGATCGCACGCAACCTCATATTCATCCCGACGGGTCGTGTTCCTGACGACCAGCGGCCTGCCGGCCTCGATCCTTCCTCGGATATCGGGGATCTCCAACGAATCCCCTTGCTGCACCGCCTCGTAATCTTCCTCGTTGTTGAAGGTAAGGGGAGCGATCCCGAAGTTGACCAGGTTTGCCGCGTGTATCCGTTCGAAGGACCGGGCGATGACCGCTTTGACCCCCATGTACAGGGGGCAGATGGCGGCGTGTTCGCGCGAAGAGCCCTGACCGTAACTCAGCCCGCCGACAATAATGTTGTGCCGGCCGGCATCTTTCACCTCCCTGGCCCGCGCGTAGAAATCCGGATCAACAACTTCGAACAGATACCGGGAATAGGCGGGAATATTCGACCGGAACTTCATCCGCGCCCCGGCCGGTATGATGTGGTCCGTGGTGATGTTGTCCCCCGCCTTGATGGTCACCACGCCGGATATCGTTTCCGGGATAGGTTCGCTCGTCGGCGGTTCCCCCATGTTGGGTCCCCGGTAGATATCGATCCTCTCCGGGTCGCCGGGGGGCGGGATAATCATCGAATCGTCGATGAGAAACGCGTCGGGCATGGCGATCTCCGGGCAGGGGGTCCCCATCTCCCGGGGGTCCGTGATTCTTCCCGTTATCACCGCGGCTGCAGCCGTCTCAGGACTGACCAGGTAGACATTGGCGTCCTTCGTCCCCGACCTGCCCAGAAAGTTCCGGTTGCTGGTTCTGAGAGAAACGGCCCCGCTTTGAGGGGACTGGCTGTTCCCGATGCAGAATCCGCAGGCGTTCTCTTCCAGCCTCACCCCTGTCTCGATGAGATCGGCGAGAGCCCCGTTTCTTGCCAGCATTGCCACCACCTGCCGGGAGCCCGGTGCCAGGATGAAGCTGACCCCCGGGTGAACCTTCTTCCCCTTCAGGGTCTTCGCGACAACCATGAGATCCCGGTACGACGAGTTGGTGCAGGAGCCGACGCAGACCTGGTGCACCTTCATCCCCTCCAGATCCTTGACGGCTCTTATATTGCCGGGGCTGTGCGGGGTCGCCGCCAGGGGAACCAGTTCGGAGAGATCGATGGTTACGACCTTCGCGTACGGGGCGTCCGGGTCCGCGGCGAGTTCTTCCCATTCCCCCTCCCGCCCCTGGGCCCTGAGAAACCGCTTCGTCTCTTCGTCGCTGGGGAAGAGGGACGTCGTGACGCCGCATTCCGCTCCCATGTTGGCGATCGTCGCCCGTTCAGGGACGCTCAGCATGGGGACTCCGGGGCCGCCGTACTCGAAGACGCGCCCCACATTCCCCTTCGTCCCGAAGATTTCCAGGATTTTGAGGATGAGGTCCTTGGCGCTCACCCAGGGCCGGAGCCTCCCCGTCAGGGTGATCCCGATCACCTCTGGACAGGTCAGATAGAAGGGATGCCCTGCCATGGCCATGGCCACATCCAGCCCGCCAGCTCCGATGGCGATCTGTCCGATCCCGCCCCCCGTCGGGGTATGGCTGTCGGAGCCCAGGAGAGTGGTCCCCGGCTTGCCGAATCGTTCGAGGTGGACCTGGTGGCAGATCCCGTTTCCCGCACGGGACAGGAATACGCCGTACCGGGCAGCAACGCTCTGGAGATACCGGTGGTCGTCCGCGCTCTCAAACCCGATCTGCACGGTATTGTGATCGATGTAACTCACCGAACGATCCGTCCGCACCCGGTCAACCCCCATGGCCTCGAACTGCAGAAAGGCCATCGTCCCGGTGGCGTCCTGGGTGAGGGTCTGGTCGATGCGGACCCCGATCTCACTGCCCGGCTCATAGATCCCCGCGACGAGGTGCCTCTCCAGTATCTTCTGGGTGAGGGTCTTGCCCATGTACTCGTCCTCCCTCAGATCGCCTCGATTGTTGAGGGAGGTTTGGACGCGATGTTGTACGTGACGCTCACGACGCCGGGGACCTCGCGGATGATGTCTGCGGCAATCGCCTCGAGGGTCTCAAATGAAAGACGGGTGGGGGTCGCCGTCCGCGCGTCGACACTGTCCCAGCAGCGCACCTCGATCTGCCGACCGAAATCGCGCTTCCCGTCGCGCATCCCGGTCACCCGGTCTTCATGGAGGATCGCCATGTACTGAAAGGCTCCGCTGCCCTTGAGAAGTCGCTCGACAATGAGGTTCGCCTTCCTGACCACCTCGATGCGCTCCGGCGTCACCTCCCCGATGACACGCGCGGCAAGGGCCGGTCCCGGGAAGGGGATGCGGTTAAACAGTTCATCTGGAAGCCCGAGTGCCTCGCCGACCTTCCGCACGCCGTCCTTGCGGAGCTGGATGAGCGGTTCGAGGATGCGGTAGCCGAAGGCCTTCTGCGGATCAATGCCGAGCTGTTCGAAGACGTTGTGCTGCCGCTTGATCCCCGCCACGGTCTCGTCGATATCGGTCATGATCGTCCCCTGGAGAAGGCATTTCGCCCCGCTTTCCCTGACGATGCGCCCGAAGACATCCCGATAGAAGGTCTGGGTGATCGCCTCGCGCTTCTCTTCCGGATCGGTGAGACCCTTGAGAGCGGCGAAGAACTCATCCCGCGCGTCGACCACCTCGACCGTCACCCCGAGTTTCCGGAAGAATCCGATCACCTGTTCGGCCTCCCCCTCGCGCATGATTCCGTTTTCGACGAAGATGGTCCTCAGGCGATCCCCCAGGGCCTTATGCCCCAGCATGGTGACCGCCGACGAATCGACCCCTCCTGAGAGGGCGTTGATCGCCGTGGTATCCCCGACCGCCTCTCTGATTTCTCCCACCTTTTCCGATATGAATGCCTCCGTGTTCAGATCCTGAACGGTTATCTCCTTAGCCATGTATGCCTCCGTTTTCTCCGGTAGTGTTCAATCCCGTTCCCCACTGTGTACCGCCCGATGGTTCGTTTGATTTTCCCCGGCGCATTTGTTTTGCGCTCTCATACCACATCGGCCCTCCCGGCACAACATTCTCCGGCGGTGCCGCTCACAATGACACGCGCCGAAGCCTGAGCGAATTGCTGATCACCGAGACGGAACTGAAGCTCATGGCCGCCGCCGCGATGATGGGCGACAGGAGCAGACCGAAAAAGGGGTAGAGAATACCGGCAGCTATCGGTACGCCGATCGAATTGTAGACGAAGGCGAAGAAAAGGTTCTGGCGGATATTGCGCATCGTCGCCCGGCTCAGACGCCGGGCGCGGACGATCCCCCGCAGGTCCCCCTTGACCAGGGTGATCCCGGCGCTCTCCATGGCGACATCCGTTCCCGTTCCCATGGCGATCCCCACCTGGGCCTGCGCCAGCGCGGGGGCATCGTTGATCCCGTCGCCGGCCATGGCGACCACCCTGCCTTCTGCCTGCAGTTTTTTGACCACGGCCACTTTCTGCTCGGGAAGCACCTCGGCATGCACCCGGCGGAGGCCCAGTCTGGCCGCAACGGCCTCAGCCGTCACCCGGTTGTCACCTGTGAGCATCACGACGGTAATTCCCTCGGCGTGCAGGTCGCGGATCGCCTCCGGGGTTGACTCCTTGACGGGATCGGCGACACCGATCAGCCCGCCGATCTTTCCGTCGATTCCCAGAAAGATAACCGTCTGCCCTTTGGTTCGGAGGGCCTCGGCCTCACGGGCCAGATCGCCGGGTTCGATCCCCAGATCTTCGAGAAGAAGGACGCTGCCCAGCGCAACCTTACGGCCGTCAACCCGTCCGGTCACCCCTTTCCCCGTTTCCGACTGAAAATCGGCGGCAGCGGGCGGCTGGATCCCCCGGTCCCGTGCGCCACGGACAATGGCCTCGGCCAGCGGGTGTTCGCTGGCCTGTTCCAGACCGGCGGCCAGGCGAAGCGCATCCTCTTCGTCGATCCCCTCGGCGGCGCGAACGGCAACGAGTTCAGGCCTCCCTTCGGTAAGGGTCCCCGTTTTGTCCACCACAATGGTATTTACTTTTTCCATGATCTCAAGCGCTTCCGCGTTTTTGATCAGGACGCCCGCCGTGGCGCCCCGTCCGGTCCCGACCATGATCGCGATGGGAGTGGCGAGCCCCAGGGCGCATGGACAGGCGATAATCAGGACGGCTACCGCGTTGACAATGGCGTGGGCGAGGCGCGGCTCCGGTCCCCATATCCACCAGACAACAAAGGCGATAGCGGCTACGGCTACCACTGCCGGTACAAAGTAACCCGAGACCACATCGGCCAGCCGCTGGATCGGGGCGCGGGAACGCTGGGCCTCCGCAACCATGTTGACGATCTGCGCGAGGAGGGTGTCGGCCCCCACCTTCTCGGCCCGCATGAGCAGGCTTCCCGTCCCGTTTGTAGTCGCCCCGATCAGGGTATCTCCAGGGCCTTTCCTCACCGGAATCGGTTCACCCGTCACCATCGACTCGTCGACGCTGCTCTCCCCTTCGATTACCGTGCCGTCCACCGGAACCTTTTCGCCGGGACGCAGCCGAAGCGAATCACCGAAATTGACCTGTTCAAGGGGGATGTCTTCCTCCGTCCCATCGGCGCGGACGATCCGCGCGGTGTTGGGGGCGAGTTCAAGCAGCATGCGGATGGCGGCGTTGGTCCGGGAACGGGCCCGCAGTTCGAGGACCTGGCCCAGAAGGACCAGGACGGTGATCATCGCGGCCGCCTCGAAGTAGACATGCACCATCCCTCCCTCCATCCTCATAGCGGGAGGGAATATACGCGGAATGAGAAGGGCGACCACGCTGTAGGTCCAGGCCACCGACACGCCGAGCCCGATCAGGGTGAACATGTTGAGGTTCCGGGTGAGGATCGACTGCCAGCCGCGGACAAAGAAGGGCCAGCCGCCCCAGAGGACCACCGGCGTGGCCAGGATGAACGAGATCCACTGAACGGCCCGCAGGGAGAGCCATTCCGGCAGCAGGGCCGGGAAGAGATCGGCCGTCATGGCAAGGAGGAAGACCGGAAGCGCAAGGACCGTGCTGATCCAGAAACGTCGTGTCATATCGACCAGTTCCGGATTTTCCTCTTCCATGGTGACTGTCCGCGGCTCCAGGGCCATCCCGCACTTCGGGCAGTTCCCCGGGTGGTCCTGTACCACCTCCGGATGCATGGGGCAGGTATATTCGGTTTTGGTCGCGCGGGAGGGCACCCCGGAAGGCTCGAGGGCCATCCCGCATTTCGGGCAGCTCCCCGGATGGTCCTGCGTCACCTCCGGGTGCATGGGACAGGTGTAGCATGCCGCCCCGGCGGCCATGCCCTCAGGCTCCGCAGACCCTTTCTTGAGATAGCGTTCGGGATCCTCCTTGAATTTCTGCAGGCAGTGCCCGCTGCAAAAATAGTAATCCTTCCCCCGGTACCGGTAATGGTGCGGAGAATCGGCCGACACATCCATCCCGCAAACGACGTCCTTCAGCGTCTCTCCCTCTGTCGCTCCCTTTTGCAGGTACCGCTCGGGATCCTCCTTGAACTTCTTTAAACAGTGTTCACAACAAAAATAGTATTCTTCCCCCTCGTACCAATAGCGGTGCGGTGAATCGGTCGAAACGTCCATCCCACAGACAACATCCTTTACCATTTTCCTTTTTTTCATCTGTTCTGATTGCATACGGAATTCCTCCTTCCAAGGACCCGAGACGGCTCAGCCCCCCACTTTGTAAAAAATACCCAGACCGTCACTTTTCGACACAGCCTGTGTGCCGGCACAAGAAAAAAGATCTTTTCCATACGTTGGTAACCATGCAAATCACAGCTCTTTGATACTACGTCTTTTACAATAATTGGAGGAGAATTTAAAATGTCAAAACAGTAAGAATTCAATAAGAATGCGTTGGATGATCACGTTATCATAGCTGGGGTGAAGAGAATGGCATGCGCAGACTTGTTTTTGATATTTCTGTTCGGATAATATGTGCCCGGATTAAGCCCCGGCGAAATAAGGAAAGAGACAGAAAACCTTCAACCACTCATTCGTACCTCCAGAGAGTTCCGGACCTTTGGGTCATAATGAACCTGAAGCTTACACAAAAGGAGCGATATTTTTGCCTCGATTCCCTGGTCAATGGTGGCGGTAATCTGAATTTTTTGTCCCGTAGAATTCTCCTGCTCCCGATCTCGGCATGGCACCTGAATGCTATGAACCCATGCATGACCCCTTCCATGCGCGCTTATCAACGAACACGCTGAAACGGCACATCATGTAAGACGGGCATACTGTTTTTCTATTCTCCGTCTCATACCTCACGCCGCATCTGTTTTCTTTATCTCAATCGCGAAATCGGGGCAGATATACAAGCAGTTATAACAGCCGATGCACCGGTCAGTCTTACCGGCAGCCATCGGCTGATAGCCGCTGGAATTAAATATGTCGGACTGCTGAAAGACACCGAGAATACACACTTCCTTACAATACCCGCAATCCTTGCAGAGAACGGTGTTTACTTCAACACTGTAATCGCGCATATCACATGACAGACAGCGACAGGCCTCACGCTTTGCCGTTTCCCTGTCATATTCTTTCTCGATGAGGGCAAATCCGTCGAGACGTTTTTCTACAGGCACCTTCTCGGATACGGGTCGGGCCATCCCGCGTGGGTCGGGATCCGGAATCACATTATCAGTCGAAGAGGTTCCTCCATTGAAATCTATAACGCCATCGCCGCCCAGATACATGTCGATACATATGCTTGCCCTTCTCCCCTGAGCAATGGCTTCAATAATGGAAGAGGATCCGACTACGGCGTCTCCCGCGGCAAATATATTGGGAACATCAGTTTGTAATGTTTCGGAAGATATATTTGAAATATCATTAGAGGAAAAGGCTTTGACCCCCTGACCGATTGCAGATATGACCGTATCAACCTTTGAGAAGAGTATCTTTTTCTCTTCATTAAAGAGAGGGGAAAAAGCACCCTCTTCAGTAAAGACTGAAATACATTCTTTGGCTCGGAACGAATTCGTTTTCCCGTCCTTCATGACAATCTCATCGGGACCGAGCCTGTTATGAATCAGTATCCCCTCTTCCTCAGCCTCTCTGAGTTCATCCGTGTCGACGGGCATCTCATCTCTGCTTTCAAGACAGACAAGGCAGACATCCCCGGCACCCAGTCGTCTGGCACTTCTCGCCACGTCAATCGCGACGTGACCACCGCCGACCACAATCACCCTGTCACCGATTGCGGGTTTGCCTCCCGTATTCACATCCTGCAAAAATGATATCCCGTCAAGGACTGCGCCCGTCTCCTCACCCTTGATCCCCATTTTCTTTGGTTTCCACGCACCGATAGCCGCCAGAACGACATCGAAACCATCATGCAAGAGAGCAGAGGGATCGGCAATGTGAGCACCTGTTTTAACATGCACGCCCTGATCCGCAATAACGGATATCTCCCGCCTCAAGACATCGTTGGGAAGTCGATATTCGGGAATACCATAACGCAGCATCCCCCCCGCTTCAGGTAATGAATCGAAAACGGTAACGTCATGCCCCTTACGGACCAGATAGTAAGCTGCCGTTAATCCGCATGGACCTGCGCCTATTACGGCAACTTTCTTATCAGTTGAAGCCGCATTCTCCGGTTTGCTTTTGTCAGTACCGTACTGCGCGGCTACCCGCTTCAGCATTCTGATAGCCACTGCTTCATCGTACTGTAATCGCGCGCAGACCGTCTCGCACGGGGCCACACAGGCATGTCCACAGACAGATGGAAAAGGAATCTTCTCCCTGATGGTAGCCAGCGCTGCATCGAAATTGCCGTTTCGTATCTGCCTGACATAGCGGGGGACATCTATTCCCGCAGGGCAGGCTTCTTTACATGGGGCGAATATCGGCTCGCTCCCTTCTGGACAACCCATGGTACGTACTCCTTTCTCGGTGTATCTCTCTGTTGTATTCTGATTTCGGTGATCGTTACTGTTCCGTCGCCAGGGCAACTCCCTTGTGAAGGGCATCGAGGTTCATCTCCAGGGTTTTCCCCTTGAACCTTTCACGCAGTATGGCTTCCAGGCTTTCCTTTTTTACCATGCCGTTCCTGGCTATCATCGCGCCCAGGGCTATGACGTTGGCCATACCGGCATGTCCGAGCTCATTGGCCATTTCGGTAAAAGGGTATCCGTAGAGGTTATCCCCTTCATGTTTTTCCACAAGGGTCGTGTCGTAAAAGACAGCAACCCCCTTTTCGGTGAGCGACAGGTAACGCTTTAAGCCGTCATCGGTAAAAACGAGGACAATATCAGGGTTCTGGACATGCTGGAAGAGAATCTCTCCATCTGAAATGATCACTTCGGCTATGGAAAGCCCTCCCCGCTGCGCGATTCCGTATGACGTTGTTTGCATCACATTCTTACCTTCCAGAATCGCTGCCTCTCCGAGCATCATCCCCGATGAGACCAATCCCTGACCACCTGATCCGGCTAATACGACCTCATATGTGTTATTCGTATCTTCCATTTCTTTCCGCACCTTTCTCACGCGTTCAAAGCCCGTGCCCGGATTTCTTCATATCTGGTGTTGAAGTCAGGAATATCACGGTCGCAAAAGGTCCCGATTTCAAAATATCCGTCCTTTTCAGGCTCTTTCAATTGAGCATACTCTTCACGAGATACCCCCTTTTCCTTGAGCCATCGCAACATCTGCAGGGGATCTGCCATTTGATTATTCTTGCCATAATTCGTTGGGCAGGGACTGAACACCTCCACAAGGGAAAACCCTTTTTTTGTCAACGCCGCTTTAATATGCTGGGTTAATTCCCATGCGTGAGCAGGTGTGCTCCGAGCCACATAACTGGCTCCCGCAGCGCATGCCAGCGCCGATACATCAAAGTCACGTTCCGGGTTTCCGTATAATGTGGTGCTGCTGATCTTTTCACTGGGGGTTGTTCCTGATGCTTGTCCTCCGGTCATGCCGAAATTGAAATTATTGATAACGATGGCGGTCAGATCGATATTTCTTCGTGCGGCGTGAATAAAATGATTTCCCCCGATGGTGACGCTGTCCCCATCCCCCATGAGAGCGACCACTTTTAACTCCGGTCTGAATGCCTTGATGCCCGTCGCAAAGGCAAGGGCCCTTCCATGGGTTGTATGGAGCGCATTCGTGGTCAGATAATCGTCCGTCTTACCCGTACAGCCAATCCCGGTGACAACCACCACTTCATTTTTTGAGTATCCGAGCTCCGCAAACGATCTCAAGAGCGCGTTCAACATGACCCCGATTCCGCAACCGGCGCACCACATATGGGGCAACACCCCATCCTTTAAATATTCCCTTCCCGTTGTCTGCAACACGGCAACCTCCTTTATAAAACCATCCAGGGACATGAACCTTACAGCGCCTTCAGTATATTCTGCGGCGTAATGATCTGTCCGTTATATTTGTTTACTTTCTCTAATTGCACGTCCGGCCCTAGTACCTTCCTGACTTCTCCTGCCACCTGGCCGGCATAATTCATTTCCGTAACCACCACCTTTTTAACGCGCTTGGCCAACTCGGCGACTTCTCTGTCGGGGAATGGCCAGATGGTAATAAGCTGGAGCACCCCCGCCTTGATGCCGTTCTTTCTGGCCTCCAAGGCGGCCGCCCTGCTTGCCCCGGTCGTCGCCCCGTACGCGACAAAGAGGACATCCATCTCGTCGGTATCGTATTCCTTCGTCAAAACGATTTCATCGCGATGCATCTCGATCTTTCGATGCAACTGATTAATTCTCCAGTTCGCATTTTCAGGATTATTATTGCTGTATCCGTCCGGGCCATGCATGGAGCTGGAGATATGAAAAATATACGCATCGCCAAAAGCAGCCATGGGTGCCACGCCATCATCATCCGCGTCGAAAGGACGATATTTCTCAGGGGGACCCGTGGGGTGTTTCCTCTCGACAATGGGGATTTCTCCTGCCGCAGGCATGGCAAAATTTTGACGGGCATGGGCGACCACCTCATCCGCTGCCAGCACAACGGGAACCCGGAATTTCTCCGCGAAGTTAAATGCCTGAACGGTAAGCGTGAAACACTCAGCTACCGTGGCAGGAGACAGGGCAATAACCGATTGATCGCCATGCCGTCCCCATCGGATCTGCATGATATCAGCCTGTCCCGGTTTTGTTGCCAGGCCCGTACTCGGTCCATTTCTCTGAACATTAATGACAACGCACGGCACCTCGCCCATGACAGCCAATCCCAGATTTTCCTGCATAAGGGAAAACCCGGGACCGCTCGTGGCAGTCAATGCTTTAGCACCCGCCAGGGATGCGCCCACAACGGCGGCGATACTTCCGATCTCATCTTCCATCTGAACAAAGACGCCTCCCACTTTGGGCATGAGCCTGGCACACTCGTTCATTATTTCAGATGACGGCGTAATCGGGTATCCCGCGTAAAACCTGGCGCCAGCATAGATTGCTCCTTCCGCAATCGCTTCGTTGCCTTGTATAAGTCTTACCTCTCGATTCACGGTTAACGCACCAATCCTTTCTTTACAATGTAGATTGCAATGACATCATGCAAAATCAGCATCCCTGCTCTCCCCGGCATGGCAACAAGATACTATTGCGGTAACAGCGGATCCGCGTTTGAATGAGCCAGATACTTTCAAGATCATCTGTTCCATGACCGGGTCAGATTTCCGGGGCATTATATTCTCTGTTATGTGTGTCCCTTCATTCCCCTCGATGTATATATCAGCGACAGGATGAACACGATAATAAGAACGATACTGATGGGGTCGAATGTCAGCCGTGAGAGGCTCCCCCCCGACGCAACGAAGGCAAACCGGAAGTTGCTGTCGATAAGGGTCCCCAGTATCACCCCCAACACCATGGGAGCGACGGGATAATCGTTCGCTTTCATCAGGGCGCCGATTACGCCGAAGAACAGCAGTACCCATACGTCGAACATGAGCAATTTCGATCCGTAACACCCGATGACACAAAAGACGATCACGATGGGAAGCAGGATCCTTCTGTCGATTGAAAGCAGCTTCACAAATCCCTTGAGGGCGAGGAGACCGATCACACCCATGAGGATAGCGGCCAGGATCACCAGGAGGAATATATATGTGATCTCGCCCGGGGAATCTTTTATAAGCAACGGACCGGGGCGCAATCCGTGGAGCAACATGGCGCCCATCAGAATCGCCGTGGGTGCGCTCCCCGGAATGCCGAGTGTCAACATGGGAATCAACGCACCGCCGGCGGTCGCATTATTGGCGGTTTCCGTGGCAATAACGCCCTCGTAATGCCCTGTCCCGAATTTTTCCTTCTCCTTGGACGATCTTCGAGCCGCGTCATACGAAACCCAGCACGAGAGGCTTTCGCCGATACCCGGTATCAGACCGACCCCCATGCCGATGAAACTTGAACGGATGATAGTCCGAAAATATTTTTTCAGGGCTGGGAAGGGATTGAAGGCTTTTCCCTTAATGCCGATTAGGTCGGACGGGATCGTATACGGCTTTTCTTCCTTCAGAACGTGGAAAACCTCTGCCAGGCCAAACAGCCCCACCATGGCGGAGAGCATGGACACACCCCCCATCAGATCGGTGCTGCCAAAGGAAAATCGGGCATGACCAAACAGTTCCTCGATTCCCACAAGGGAGAAAATGATACCGGTAAGACCGGAGATCCAGCCCTTGAGGGGGCTCGCGCCTGAGAGACTTCCGCAAATCAGGACGCCCGTTATGGCCACGATGAAGGTATGCCAGCTCGAGAACTTCAAGGCGATGTACGCCACAAACGGAATCAGAATATAGCAGACAACCGAACCGATCACGGCGCCAATCACCGACGAAATAGTCGTCAGAATGATCGAATGCTTTCCCTTCCCCTGCCGCGCCAGTTGAAAGCCCTCGATGACTGTTGCCGCCGCCGCGGGAGTGCCCGGAATATTGATCATCGTCGCCGTGATGCCACCCGCGTATATGGCGGCGATATAGATACCGATAAGGGCGGAAATAGCCATACTCGTGCTGAGACCATAGGTAAAGCTGAGAAGGAGCGCCATGGCCATCGTAGCCGTAAGCCCGGGGATCGCCCCCACCGACATGCCGAGAATCACTCCCATCAGGAGAATGAACAGCACCCCCGGATCCCAGAGCATTGAAAACGCTGTCCCGATATGCGAAAACTCACTAAACAAACCAGTCATATTGAGCCCCTTCCATTACGGCATCGGTACGGTAAAGACATGCGTAAAAAAACCGTATATTGCCGCGGCGGTGACGATGCTGAGAACAGTTGACACCAACAATCTGACTTTGAAAAAAACAAAACATACCCAAAGAAAAGCGGCTGTGAGAATAATGAAGTGAATGTTGGTAGAATCGAGGAGCGCTATGTAGATCAGGGTTGCCACCGTAAGCGCCAGAAACCGGTGAGCATCTCCGAACCGCGACAGTGCCACTAATTTTCCCCACAACAGGGCAAGTTTATGCTCCTTGAGTGACTTAACGATAAGGAGAATCGACAAAACCAGGAGCGAAACCCCCACGATTATGGGAACGGTTCCCGGCCGGGCGTATATCGATTCACCGTAGGTGGGCATCCGCATGGAATCGATGATGATAAATACTGAAAACGCCCCAAGAACTACGCCAATGAGAAAATCCCAATGAGTATATTTTTTCTTTGCTTCATTCGCCGGAAGTTCTTCCGTATGGTTGGGTTCCACTCTAACCTCCTCGCGGCCGATTCACGGTTATCGTGATTTCAGCGCCGCTCAGAGAGCGGAGCTGAAATCACACCGAAACAGTTTTTTGATCTGCCCGATTTTCAGGAAACAGATGTTATTGACATTTTTACGGCCACTGCTTGATTCCAAGCTTCGCATAGCCGGGCCATTTCCAATCGTTCAACCGGGGAATCCCGAATTCCGAAGGGGATTTCTTTGCATTTCCCAAGTCAAAAAGGATCCAGGGTCTTCCCGTTTCATTCTTCGAATACCATCTGTCGGACTCTTCTCCGTACAATCCGGCCACCTTCAGCCCTCGGTCTTCCACCATCGATTTATATTTATCGGATTTGACCGCTCTCACAAATGCGTCGGTAATTTTCTTTACGATTGCCGGGGGCGTGTCCCTCTTAATGGAAATACCGAAAGCGACCATATAGGCGGGAACCAATTCTTTCATGGAGGGGACTTGATCCGCCACGGCCGGGATGTCTCCGTACCCCTCAACTTTCATGGGCGTAAGATCGCCGATGGTGATGGCTCTCAAATCGCCGGACTTCAGGTAATCCACGCCGTCGCCCATCGTAATCGATGCAAAGTCCACCTCGCCGTTCAGGACGGCTCGGATTGCATCGCGCCCGCCTTTGTAAGGCACATGTTTCGCCTTCAGTCCCTGGTTATCGAGCAGGGCAGCCCCCAGGCAGTGAGCACCGCTTCCGATACCGGGGGAGCCGTAGGTCATTGTCCCGGGATTTTTCTTT
>ENA-OSEO01002882-OSEO01002882.1-sediment-metagenome-genome-assembly--contig:-NODE-2882-length-22345-cov-3.258488_pt1 | contig 22345 bp, 16 predicted proteins | sample MGYA00237883_ERZ534232 | MGnify/ENA metagenome assembly ERZ534232
TTACAGTTGCGGATGGACTGGCACTCGATCCCGGCTACGGGCTGCGCTCTTCCTTTTCTTATACCTGGCCGATATCCGGTGTGTTCGAGGCGGTGTTATCGGTCGATGCAGCGAATGGATTGGAAGAGAGCGATGAAGACAACAATTCGAGCGCTGGTTTAACCGTACTCGTCGAATGAATTGTGCAGAACGACTCGCGATCCTGCCACGTGGCCCGAGATTGCGGGCGACTGGCGGTCCCTTGAATGGAATTGACAACGCGAAATCTCACAAGCCTCGTTAAAGTGCCGGTTGCACGGCGTTGAAACGAGGCTTCTCGTTATCAGTCAGATGAGTCTCCCATTCCCGCGTTCTTTCTTGACGCTGTTACCCTTTCATGACAGCGATGGGTTCCAGACGTGCTACCTTGCGAGCCAGTTCGGCTCGTTCGATCGTGTCGACGACATGGTCGATCTCTTTGTAGGCTTGCGGTGCCTCCTCAGCCAACCCGGAAAGCTTGCCAGCTCTGATCGCAATCCCCCGTTCGGTGAGTTGCCTTTGGAGAGCAGCACCATCTACCTGACGCTGTGCGGCTTTTCGGCTCAGCACCCGTCCTGCACCGTGACAGCACGAACCAAAACTCTTTTCCATGGCCTGCGCAGTTCCGACCAATACGAAGGAAGCTGTTCCCATGTCGCCGGGAACCAGGACCGGTTGTCCGCTTTCGCGATACGACGCCGGGAGTTCGGGATGTCCCGGCCCGAAAGCACGTGTCGCGCCCTTTCGATGGACGCACACTTTGACCTGTTTCCCGTCGATGGTGTGCATCTCGATTTTGGCGATATTGTGTGCGACATCGTACACGGTGTACAGGTCCCGATTTCTGCTGTGGCCGGCAAGAATCTGTGCGAAGGCATCCTGCACCAATGAAGCCATCATTTGCCGGTTAGCCCAGGCGAAGTTGGCGGCCGCCGCCATAGCGCTCAAATAATCCTGCCCCTCAGGCGAATTGATAGGTGCACAGCCCAATTGACGGTCTGGCAATTCGATCTGGTATTTCCGCACGGCCTGTTGCATGACCCTGATGTAGTCATCGCAGACCTGATGCCCCAGCCCGCGGGAGCCGGAGTGAATCTGGATGACGACCTGGCCCTCGAACAGACCGAATGTCTCCGCTGCCGCGCGATCGAAGATCTTGGTCACCTGGTCGATTTCCAGGAAATGATTGCCCGAACCCAGTGTTCCCAACTGGTCTTTTCCCCGTTCGCGAGCCCGCTTGCCGACCCTGTCCGGATCTGCTTCCGCCATACATCCCTGGGATTCCAGGCGTTCCAGATCGTCCGGGTTTCCATAGCCCTGGCTGATTACCCAGGCCGCACCCTTCGAGAGCACCTGGTCCATCTGTTTGGGTGACAGTTTGATTCCGCCAGTGCTACCGACGCCGCTGGGCACCGTGTAGTAGATGGCGGTGATCAGATCGTCCTTGTGGGGATGCAGCTCGTCGATGTGAACGTGCGATGCAAGCAATCTGACACCGCAATTGATGTCGTAGCCCACGCCGCCGGGCGATATCACCCCATCAGGATGCCGGACAGCTACGACGCCTCCGATGGGGAAACCGTATCCTTCGTGAATGTCCGGCATTGCGAGGGCAGGGCCAATGATCCCCGGCAGGGTCGCCGTGTTGACCAGTTGTTCAACCGAGTTGTCCTGCAATGTGCGGTCCAGAAATCGCTCGTCCACGTAGAGACGGGCGTCGACACGCATATCAGCCCGGTAGCTCTTCGGAATCTCCCACAACCAGTCGTGTATCTTCTTCATATCATGTTTGCTAACCATAATGGCTCCTGTATTACCCTACGTGCTAATGCACGCGTTTGCCCTCTTCCACATAGGCCATCAGTTCCCCAACACTCATATCTCTCAGGCCCAGTTTGTCTAATGTACGCCCCCTCCGCCAGTAATCCGTCTGGTGAATGATGCATGCCAGGCGGATGATGCTGTCGATCGCGCGCACTGAAACGCCGTTGTGCCGGCCGAGTTCAGCAATTGGGACGAGGCTCATCGGCACATCTTCGAAAATGTAACGGTGCTCCAGTGTAGGGGGCGCCTTGATACCGTAGTATCCGATGTTGTTATGGATGGCCTCGTAGAGGTGGCTGCCAGTGACATTGTAGGCCATCTCGAGCCATTCCAATGCGGTCTGCGCGCGAATTCCTAAAGACGATGCGACGGTTACCCGCTCGCGATCCAATGCCTCAAGGACCCGTGCCACGGATGGGGTGACGCCATCGATGTAGAACTGAAAATCACCGAAAGTGGACTCGATGCGCGCGGCATTGAGGATGGTCAATGCCGGATGGAAGATGGCCCCCATGTTATCGAGGCTCGTCGCTAACACATTGCCGCCATCAATGTATTGCGGATAGGCGACATTAAGTTGGTCCAATACCTCCGGCGTGCGTGTCGCGGGCAACGCGGCTAGCGGGACCGTCTCTTTGATGCGGAAGATGCGTGCCTGTGCCGGACCCTCACTGCGGCTTGCGTAAATGAACGTCCCAGCCTCCGCTACAACCACATCCGCTTTACAGTCATTTTCGTCGAGGACACGAGCGAACTCGATTGCACCACAGGTCCGTCCGGGGTGCAAGACAATGATCTGTCCATTCTTGAGATGGGGTGCAAGCGTCTGTGCGATGTCTCGATGCGCCGAGGACGGGGTAACCACCATGATGATGTCGGCGTTTTTCAAGGCTTCCCTGGTGTCGGCAGTCACACGGCTTAACTTCCCGAAGCCGGACGGACCACCCTCATAGGACGTCAGGTCGATTCCGTGTCGCTTGTGGATCGTTGCGATGTGCTCGAATGTGCGGTTATACAGTGTGGTTTCAAAACCCATGATTGCCAGGTGAGCAGCCATCGCTTTCCCACCTTGCCCTGCTCCAACAACCGTATACCTCGCCATTTTTTCCACCATTGGTATTCTCCTTAGTGTGATGTGAAGGTCGAATGCGGCAGACGGGCGTGATATGCCGCTGATAAACCGTAAGACCTGATTCGGAATGTTTCCGTAGACCCAAAACGTAGTCGATTGCGCGAATATGGGGAGCGTGTAGCTGGTAGAAAAGCTCGTCGTAGCCACTGGTGTGGTGGCTATCTTCAGTATCAGTGTAGCATGCCCCTGCCGGCTTGTCAAGAATCGGCGTTGTTCTTGTTAGTCTTTGCCAAAACGATGCGATTTGTCTATAATACCTGTTATATGTTGGCTCATTGTTGCTGGAGGAATCGTCTTGAGTTATCGCCACAAACATTGGGAAATTGCTCCACCGGCTTCAGAATCCACTCTCCGCGAACTTGCGGGAGCGTTTCACCTGAGTCCGTTACTGGCGCAGCTACTCGTCAATCGAGGGCTGACCACAGTGGAGCAAGCTGACCGGTTCATCAACGGCGGTGGGGCCGATAGCGCTCCATTCACCATGCGGGGCATGAACCAGGCGGTCAGTCGTATCCGGCGGGCGATACGGACGAAAGAGAAGATTGTGGTCTACGGCGATTTCGACGTAGATGGCATCACTGCGACGGCTGTATTGACCGAAACGTTGCAGGCTCTCGGGGCTGTGGTCCAGCCGTATATCCCCAATCGTTTCAGCGAGGGATACGGACTGAACAATGCGGCACTGAGCACACTTGCGGACGAAGGGACGAATCTGATCGTCACGGTGGATTGTGGCATTCGCTCACCTGCTGAGGTCGTCCATGCCCACCGCGTTGGCATGGACATCATCGTGACCGATCACCATTCCGTAGGTCCCGCGCTGCCGGAAGCTGTGGCAGTCGTCAATCCCAAGCAGGATAATTGTGCGTATGGGTTCCGTGCGCTTGCCGGCGTGGGCGTTGCTTTCAAGCTGGCGCAAGCCCTGTTGCGGGTGAACCAAAAGGTCCCTCTTGTCGGGAGTGTCGATTTAGAGGAGTCGGATCTGCTTGACCTGGTTGCTCTCGGGACGGTGGCAGATCTGGTCCCGCTGGAAGGTGAGAATCGGGAGCTGGTCAGGAGGGGCCTACCGGTTCTACGGGAGATGCGGCGGCCAGGTATCAGGGCTCTGGTAGAATTGACAGGCATCGCAGCCGAACGGATTGTTTCATCCACTATCGGTTATTCGCTTGGGCCGCGCCTGAACGCCGCTGGACGGCTTGACGATGCGATCAGGAGTTACGAGCTGCTGACGTGCCGCGATGTCGCTCAGGCGGTACAGCTTGCGGAGCACCTGGACCAAACCAATCGTGAGCGTCAACGGCAGACCTACCTCGCCATGGATTTGGCCCGGGCGCAAATTCTCGAAAGCCAAGAAGAACATCTGTTGATCGCGGCCCATGAAGATTTCCCGTCTGGTATCGTCGGCCTTGTCGCGGGCCGGCTGGTGGAAGAGTTCTACCGTCCCGCAATCGTGGTCGAGTTGGGCAAAACCGATTGTCGTGCTTCGGCGCGGAGTATCGAAGAATTCGATATCACCGGCGCATTGGATCTCTGTTCTGACCTGCTGATTCGATATGGAGGCCACGCTGCGGCCGCTGGCTTCACCGCGGATAAGGGCAACCTGCCCGTGTTGGTCAGCCGTCTTCGGCACATCGCGCGTGAGAAGTTGGCCGGACAAGCGCTCCGGCCCTCTGTCCAGGTTGACGTAGAAGTCCCTCTGAGCATGATGGATTGGGATACCTTGGAGCAGATCGAGAAATGGGAACCGTTCGGTATTGGGAATCCTTACCCGCTGTTCATGAGCAGGCACCTTACGGTCCGAAATCCGAGATCCGTGGGCGCGGAAGGCCAGCACCTCAAGTTGAGCCTGTACGATGGGCATACGACGCGCGAGGCGATTGGGTTTGGTATGGGATCGTTGCTGGCGGATATCGCGGCATTGGCCTCAGTCGATGCCGTCTTTAGCCTGGAGCGCAACGAATGGAATGGTGACGAACGTCTGCAATTGAGGCTGGAAGATATCGGGTCCGCGCAAACTGCGTAGGCGGGGTAGCGCACGCGAGTACGGGAAGCGAACGGGCGAAAGCACAACTTGGACGCAAGGAATTCACGAGACAATATCGAGGTAGCAGACTGACTTGAGCATGTTGGTGCGCCGAATTATTCAAGCAGGGTTAGCCTGGATCCTCATGGTGGCGGTGACGGTTTTGAGCATGTGCCCGATCAACCAGGTGGAGGCACAGGATCCACCGGTGGATGGACGTCTCGGTGCTGTCGAGGCCTTTCGCTACCCGGAAGGTGCCCAGGAGGTCCGTGTTGGCTGGGAAAGGGTGCTCTTCTGGTGGCGCGGCATACAACCCAACAATTCCGACGAGTGGAACGTTCATTATTTTCCGGACGGTACACTGAACGACGAATTGGCTGCCGGTCGCGAGGTGATCGGTATGTTGTCGAACCCTCCGGACTGGGCGAACGGCGATCAAGGCCCCGCCGGGGTTCCGCATGGACTCTTCCTGCCTTATGATGACCCGGGGAACCTCTGGGCGCAGTTCGTGCAGAAGATCGTGACGAGGTACAAAGGGCGCATCCGGCACTGGGTGATTTGGAATGAGCCGGATGTCTGGTCCGAAGAGCAGCCAGGCTATACCTGGAAAGGCACCGTCGAGGAGTTCTACCAACTTCTCAAAGTCAGTTATCTGGCAGCCAAAGCGGCGGATCCCAACTGTGTGGTCCACCTGTGTGGCCTGACCTATTGGTGGGACCAGGAACACCATCGTGAACAGTATTTCAGTAGATTGCTGAAACTGATCGACCAAGACCCGACGGCGGCCGAGCACAACCAGTATTTTGATGTGGTTACGCTGCATCTGTATTTCCGTTCTCAGGGTGTCTATGACATCGTGCAGGAATTTCGCAAGATGATGGCGGCGCATGGTCTGGACAAACCGATATGGATCAACGAAACCAATGCGCCCCCTTCTGAAGATCCAATGGACCCGGTGCCCAACACCGTTTTCCACGTCACGCTCGATGAGCAAGCGTCTTTCATCATTCATTCTTTCGCATTGGGTATCGCCGCTGGAGCGGAACGCATCGCGATCTACAAACTGATCGACCGTCCGAAAGCGCCTGGCAGTCTCGAGCCTTATGGGCTGTATCGCGAAGACGAGAGCGAACGACCAGGTTTGCATGCGTTTAAGGTCGTGACCACATATTTTGCGGGGTTTCGAAGCGCCCAACTCGAGCAGAAGGGATCGATTCAGGTTGTAACCATCGATAGGGGAAACACGACGACAACTGTCGTGTGGACGAATAGTCCCGAGCAGCAAACCTATACCCTGCCAGCGATTGCCGATCGGGCATTGCTGGTAGACAAACTGGGGAACACGAGGGAGATTGAGCCGGAGGCAGGGAGTTACGAGTTGATTCTGGAAGGCGCAGTTTGTACCCATCCTGGCTGTATCATTGGTGGCAGTCCGTGGGTGCTTGTCGAGGTGGGACAGCCACAGGACAGAGGCAAGCTCTTACCAGCACCGACACCGCTTCCTGCAACAGCGACATCCACCGTGTTGCCGTCTGCGACGCCGACGGCTACCATGTTGCCACCAACGCCGACATCAACACCAACACCAACTGCTACCGCAACACCAACGGTAACGCCATCGCTCACGCCGACCTCGACTCCGTCCCCAACGATTACGCCGACGCCGACCGCTACGCGCACACCGACGCCTGAACCCATGCTGGCGCCCCGTTCCGATCCGGGAATCTGCCTGCGGATGTACATTCTCTTGTTGTTCGCCGGAGCGTTAGTCTACTTTGGAGGGACGTATATCTGGTGGTGGTGGCGACAACGACGCCATTACGACTGAAACCATCTGGTCGGGGGTGAGCGCGCTGGACCTCTCTCGCGGATGGCGGGACAGAACGATGTATCAGCATTGGAGGAACAGATGGTCGATAACAGTGTAAAGAAATCTGAGCGGAAGCCTAACCTGTGGAACCGGCTGAGTGGGCCTGTGAAGGTCGGATTGGCGTTTGCGCTGATTGCGATCGTCATGGCTCTCATCGGATTGTTGAAGGGGGCGGTAACGACTCCCCTGAGCGTTCGATCCATACTCATGGCCCTGGTCATTTCTGGTGGCACGTGGGGCGTGGTCAGTTGGGCCATCGCTACCGCTGTGGTAGAAGTTGAGCAAGACGTGGCGGCAGTCGAGACGCCAACACCACAGGCGGGCACAGAGGACGATTGTTGAGGATCGTGCCCGGCAGTTGGACAGAACCGTGGCTGTTTCTGTGATTCTTGGGGAGCTGCTTTGGGGGGAGCCGGTCCGGGCCTGGTAGTGCCTCGCGGACTGAAATCGCATGGTCTGTGCGGAAGCCCTAGCGCGATTCAATATCTTGGGAGCGCTCCACGGGCAGTCTGGGTTGGCAATGAATGAGAAGCGGAAAGACATGAGGATACCGGCCCCTTTGCTGTTTTCAGGGATAATCGGTTTGGGCGGGAATTTCGCGTTCTTCCTGTCTGCCAGTTTGTTTCAGATTCATTTCGTCCCGGTCTTATTGCGTGGGTGGATGGCTCTGCTCGCGTTTCTTTTTTGTCTGACGTTCTCGCTGGCTGAGATCCCGATGATGATTTTCGCGTTGAGAAAGCTGGCCGGCGGTGCGCAGGGGGCGTCTCGGCAGCTTGCGTTCGTTTTGACCAACGTTTTCTACGTCTTGTTTGCGGCGGTGTATGCGGGAATATATGTGTTGCTGACAGGAGAGGTAGTCGTTGGCGGCGGACTGAGTGCGCTTGGGATCGTAAGGTTCTTCTCAACCCTCTGTTTTGTGCGATTGCATCCTGAAGAAATATAGATATAATGAATCAATCTTAGGGCTCTCTGGATTGGGGATTTGGCCTGTCATGAATGTGCTTGAAACCATACGCCATTGGCTGATCGATATGGATGGCGTTTTGTATCATGGGAATCAACCCGTGCCAGGAGCGGCCGATTTCGTCGCTGCCCTGCAGGAAGAGAAGACCCCGTTTCTCCTGGTGACCAACAATTCGACGCTAACCCCTGACGAATACGTTGCCAAAGTAGGCCGGATGGGGATAGCGGTGACGTGTGAAAATGTGCTGACTTCGAGCATTGCGACAGCCGAGTATCTGGCGCGAGTTGTGGCTCCTCGTGCGCAGGTACAGGTGATCGGGGAAAATGGATTGCACGCTGCACTGGCGTCGAAAGGGTTTGAATTGGTGGAGCACGGCGGCGATTGCGTGGTAGTTGGCATGGATAGACAGCTGACCTTTGAGAAACTGACGCGCGCTACCCTGGCCATCCGCGCCGGTGCCAGTTTTGTCGGAACGAATCCCGATTTGACGCTTCCCGTGGAGGAAGGCCAGATCCCGGGAAACGGTGCGATTCTGCTCGCTCTCGAGGCGGCGACCGGAGTGAAGCCCTTCATCATTGGCAAGCCGGAGACTGCACTGCTGGAAATCGGCATGGAACGCCTCGGAGTGACGGCGCAAGGTACCGCAATCCTTGGAGACCGCGTGGAGACCGACATGTTGGGAGGTCAGCGAGTCGGTTTGATTACGGTATTGGTCCTGAGCGGTGTTTCCACTCGTGCCGACATCGCAAAGATAGACACAGCGCCCGATATCGTGTTCGCGAATATGGTCGAGCTGGCTGCTGCCTGGCGGGTGAGACGGATTTGAGCGGTGGCACTGCTGGGGGAGCGGGTCATGGCAGGTGTCGAACACGTAATGCCCGAACAGAATCAAAGTTTTCGACCGCCGTTCTCGCGTGAGACTGTCTTGTTGTGCGATCTGACCAGGGAGCAGCTTCGTGATGAATTGCAGCAGATGGGACAGCCGGTCTATCGTGCCGAGCAGATCTGGCAGTGGTTGTATGCGTCGTTGGTAGAGGACTTCGCGGCGATGCAGAATCTGCCGCATAATTTGCGCGCGGAGCTGGCGGGGCGGCTGGTGTTTCCCGGATTGAGGGAAGTCGCGCGCGTCACTTCGCGGGACAAGCGAACCCTCAAATCGCTTTTCGAGTTGCATGATGGCGAGACAATCGAGAGCGTGCTGATGCGCTATGATCGTCGCCGGACGGTGTGTGTGTCGACGCAGGTCGGATGTGCAATCGGGTGCCCGTTCTGTGCGACAGGACAAGCGGGATATCGGCGCGATTTGAGCACGGGTGAGATCGTCGAACAGGTGTTGTTTTATGCCCGCGAGCTCTTGCCCCGTGACGAGCGGATCAGCAATATCGTGTTCATGGGAATGGGCGAGCCTTTGCTCAATTACAACGCCACGTGGCGGGCGATTTGCACGCTGAATGATGAACGGGGCCTGGCGATGGGAGCGCGGCACATGACGATCTCTACCGCTGGGATCGTGCCCGGAATCGATCGGCTGGCGACCGAAGCACTTCAGGTTGGTCTATCGATTTCGCTGCATGCAGCGGATGATGCACTACGAGACCAACTGGTCCCGCTCAACCGGCGCTATCCGCTGAGTGAGCTTCTGGCAGCGTGCCGTCGGTATGTTGTGCAGACCAGGCGGAGGGTTACTTTTGAATACGCACTGATCGCCGGCGTGAATGATTCTGTTGAGCAAGCCAGGAAGTTGTCCAGGTTGTTACATGGGTTGTTGTGCCACGTGAATCTCATCCCGTTGAATGTTGCCGCTGGGGGCGTCTTCAATACAGCGTCCAGGGAGTGCGTTGCTGCATTCCGGCAGGTATTGGAGGATGAGCGGGTGCCGGTGACGGTCAGAGTGGGTCGGGGTCTGGATATTCAGGCAGGCTGCGGGCAACTTCGTTCACGGAAGGCGACAGTGGGTTCCGCCAAACGAGGCGGCGTCCCAATATGAAACGATAGGCCATTCAAATTTGTTGAGGAGATGATAACGCATGGCGAGGCCCAGGGTGTTGGTTGTCGAACCGTTTGACCCGCGCGGGATGGCGTTTCTGGAAGAATCCGCAGAAGTAGTTGTGGCGCAGGGATTTGATGAAGACGTGCTGATCGCGCAGGTGGGTGACGTCGAGGGAATCGTAGTCCGGGCGCGAGGTGTAATCTCTGAACGGGTCATGAAACACGCCCCGCGGCTGAGAGTCGTTGGCCGGCATGGTGTCGGTGTGGACAACGTCGATGTGGAAGCGGCGACGCGCCTGGGCGTTCAGGTTGTCAACACGCCGCTTGCCAACATGGAATCGGTGGCGGAACACGTCTTCGGCGTTCTGCTTGGGTTGTCCAAACTGGTTGTGCGGGTCGATCGGGGGCTGCGCAAGGGCCAATGGCGTGGCAAAGAGGAGTTTCGCGGGCGAGAACTGAAGGGGAAAACGCTCGGTATCGCCGGTGTGGGGCGTATCGGCACGCGTGTGGCCGAAATTGCGCGGCTTGGCTTTGACATGGAAGTGCTCTACACAGATGTCGTCCCCAATTCGCGTGTCGATGAGATTGGTGGGCGGCGTTGTAGTCTTGATGAACTGCTGGCTGAGTCGGATTTTGTGACTCTGCACGTGCCCTTGCTTTCTGAGACCGAGTACTTGATTGGAAAACGCGAGCTGGCACTGATGAAGCCCACGGCATATTTGTTGAATCTCTCCCGAGGCAAGGTGATCGACGAGAACGCACTTATCAATGCTTTACAGGCGGGGGAAATCGCGGGTGCGGGGCTTGATGTGTATGAAGTCGAACCTCTGCCGGCGGAGAGTCCGCTGCTGACGATGGAGAACGTGGTAATCACTCCGCACATGGCTTCGCACACCGACGAAGCGTTGTTGGCGATGGCGATGGTGGTCAAAGATATCGTCCGGGTGCTTCAGGGACAGCCTGCGGAATTCCCGGTCAACCAGGTTTCGTGAAATTGGTCGAAATTTGTGGTAATTGTCCAAATTCCCTACGAGACAAAATTGCATTTCTGTGGTATAATGTACCGTAGAGGTAGTCTAACACTAATTACGAAAGCGGTTGTGGTGTTGACACACGGCATGATTTCAATTAGAAAGGCAGGTGCGAAAATATGACCCAGTCAATATAGGTATTTGAAAGAGTGCGGATTGGATGCGTTCACTCTGGGTACGAGTGGGGGCGAATCCGCCGAGCTCTTTCACGTTCGCCATGCATCAATGATGACAAACCAATTGAGTTGCCCGGCACAGTGCGTTCGGGCAGTCACTAAACCTCTCCCCAAGGTGGTGTAATGATGCTAAGAATGACGAGCCTCTCCAAGTCGTTTGATGGTTGTTGTCTGTTCAAAGATGTTTGCCTCTCAGTCGTTCCGGCTGAGCATGTAGTGTTGTACGGCCCACACAATTCGGGTAAGACCACGCTCCTGCGGATCATCCTGGGAATGGAATGTTGGCAGGACGGAAAGGTCTCCATTCGCCCTGCAACCTGGTTTGGTTATCTGCCTCAGTCTCCGATCAATTCCGGTTTCTATACCGTAGGTGAAGTCCTGCAAACTGCGCGCGAGGATTTCTACGCGTCTGCACGGTGTTGGATGGAATATGGGCAGCTCACTCTCGACGTGCGGGATCTTGAGGCGGATGCCGAACGGAAACAAGCTGAGTTGATTCGGGGCCTGGAGTTACAGTACATCGCGCCCAAGTATTTCGTGGGTGATCTGGGCTGGAGCGAGCAACGTCGTATCTGGCTGGCGAGTCTGCTCCTTGCTGAACCCGATGTGTTGGTGCTGGATGAGCCTACGGATGGCCTCGGCGACTCAGCACGTGAATGGTTCATCCGGTTTCTCGAGAACTATCGCGGAACTGCACTGATTGCCTCTACTGATTGGCTGCTCCTGGATCGTGTGGCAGACAAGATTTGGGACATCCGCCCTCGCAACCAGACTATCGTGCAGTATCGACGCCGGCGAACCGGCTTGACTGCTACGGCTGTGAAAGAGTTGACCGAAGTGAAACCTGGAAAGCAGATCAGGGCGGGGTAATCCATCTTCCGCTCGCGTAGCTCGTGTGGCGAGCGTGCAGAAGTATCTGCGTTCGGCGATTCTCGAGGTGTCCCGCTGTGAAGCTCTGGTCGAAAGCTCAGGGTCATTGTCTGTTGGGTGGGGGCAATAGCCTGGCTCGTGTGTGGCCTGACTGTATTGCTTTCGTGGTCGCTCCATTGGGATGTCTGTGCGTTTAGCCCACGACAGATTGGTGCTGTCCAGGTTGGTCCCTCTCTGGTCTGTAAGTACTCCTGTTACGTTCCTGTTCCTTCTCTGCGCGAGGTTATATTGTTCAGGTTGGTGTCTTCCCCGTATGCGGTACTCTAGCATCCCCGGATGATAAGGCAAACGAAGCGTAGTCTCATTGCTGGTTGTATGCTCAAGGATGGCCTCCGCAAACCATCCGAATTCAGAAACGCCTCTTCTAAGTGATTGGCCTTCCGGAACACGCTGTTCTTCACCCCAGGTGGGCGGAATTCCGTCGTCAGGCACGTCGCGATCACCGTGCGCCAGCGGCGATACCTGCGAGGCAAGCCTCACAGGACAACCCCAGGCGGACAGCCACGCACCGGGCCCCCAATGAAGGTCCCTTCATTCAGCGGTTGACTTCCTCGGATTACCATGATATAAGTTAGACTCCGTGGTAAAAAAATCTCCTCTCGCTGGCGTCGTATCGTATTCACTCACAGCAGAGCAGCGTACGCTTGTGTTCTATCCATTCTATCCGGTCCGGAGGTCGGAGCAGTATGACAAACGTTCGTGTCAATGATAAGGCGTATGGTGGCGTGCAGTTTGGGCGGCTTTCCATCGAACAGTGCGAGAAGATACACCATGCCAGTCTCGAAATCCTCGCGCGTACAGGCGTCCGCCTATATGAACCGGAGGCTGTCGAGTTGTTGAGAAAGGCGGGTGCATTCGTCTCGGAAGGAAATCGTGTGCGCGTGCCTGCCGGGCTTGTTGAGAAGGCGTTCAGCACAGTCCCCAAGGGAATCACCCTGTATGATCGGAACGGGAACCCGGCAGTTAGACTGGAAGGATACCGCTGCTCCTATGGCACGGGGTCGGATTGCCTGTTCATTCGGGACCATCGCACAGGCGAACGTCGAGACCCGACGTTGCGCGATGTCATCGAAGCGACGACCGTGTGTGATGCCTTGCCTAACGTGAATTTCGTCATGTCGATGTTCACGCCTTCCGATGTCCCCCAGCACGTTTTCGACCGCTACGTAATGCAGGAGATGCTCGACCATACCACGAAGCCGATCATCTTCGTGAACAACGATTTCTCAGGTTGTCCGGATGCAATAGAGATGGCGGAAGCCGTTGTTGGTGGTGCGGAGATGTTGCGCCAGCGTCCGCTGGTGGCCTGTTACATCAACGTCACCAGTGCGCTCCGGCACAACGCCGAGGCCGTGCAGAAGCTGCTCTACCTTGCCGGCAAAGGATTGCCCGCGCTCTACATTCCAGTGGTCACAGGTGGCATCGGCGGGCCGATCACGCCCGCGGGCAGCCAGGCACTGGCGGGGGCCGCGGTGCTGGTAGGGCTGGTCCTGTCGCAGCTGAAACGCAAAGGAGCGCCATTCATCATGCCCGGATTTGCGGGAGATGCCCTCGACATGCGCACAATGGTGAGCCCGTATTGTGCCCCCGAAACCAAAGGGCTGGCCCACGAGGTCGCCCACTACTATCGTCTTCCGATGTTTGGAGAGGGCGGCATGAGTGAGTCCAAGTTGCCCGACCAGCAAGCGGCTGCAGAGGCGGCGCTCACGCTTCTCGTCGCCAGCTTAGGAGGTGTCAATCTCATCCACGATATGGGGTATCTGGAGTCCGGGTTGTGCGGCTCTCTGGTGCAGTTGGCTATGTGCAATGAACTGGTCGGTTGGATCGAGCACTTTATCAGTGCGATTGAGGTCAATGATGAGACGTTGGCACTGGACTTGATCGACGAGATTGGCCCGGATGGCGATTTCTTGAGCACGGAGCACACGCGAAACCATTACCGGGAACACTGGTACCCCGACCTGTTCGACCGCGATGTGTACGCAAACTGGCTTGAGGCCGGTGGGAAGTCGTTGGCAGAGCGTGCGGCAGAGCGCATCGCGCGCATCCTGGCCGAGCACGTGCCCGATCCGCTTCCGGATGGTATTCGACAGGAGCTCAAGGCGATCGTTCGGCGGGCGCAGATCCATGTGCGTTGATCTCCGTGCAACCTGATGACTGCTCCGGAGCGCACGGCTAATCCTTCAGCGCGATGGTTAAGCGGTGAGTGCCGGTAGGTGCTTCTACCGCCACATACGTGTCGCGCCCGAGCGTCTCGACATGGTGGGGGATGGGACGGCCATCCAGGAGAAGCTCGCTGACCTCTTGTCCCTCCGGAATGAGGCAGGCAACGCTCACGATATCATGGACAGCACTTCCGTAGTCGAGGTAGAGGGCATTCCGTTTGGGCGTGTATCTGTAGGCGACATAATAATCGGTGGACGGTTGGTAGACCCTGACAAAGCCTTCCTGGTCTCGGAGTCGCGGGCGGAGCTCGGTTCTATCTTGGTCGATAGACACACCAAACAACCCGGCGATGATGGCTTCGCCAACCGTGCCCGCAGCGCCCGCGTAATCGTCGGGGCCGTGGCCAGCGTTGTCTGGTATCGTTTGCCACTCGAAGACCTGACCGGGATGGGTTGCCCAGTCGCGGGCGATTTGCTCCAGATGTTCCTGGGCCAGTTGGGCGTTGCCCGATTCGAATTCCGCCAGAATCTGCCAGCCGGCCCACCAATCCCAGAGCGCACCGTTCTGGTAATGTCCGGGGCGCATGCGTTCCGTGGCGAAAGTACCATCCGGATAGGGTGGGTAGAGTACAATCCCTGGCTTGCTCGCACCCGCTGCGCGCCGTGCCATCTCGAGCGCTGCGGCAATCCGGAGAGCCTGTTCTTCGTCTGTAAGCCCGCAGCGAATGGCAACTGCGTTGGCAATGCTGATCATGCTGTCTTCATCGAAATCGTGGGGCAGAGGAGTCAGGTGTATGTGGGTCCGGAAAAAGCCTTTGTCGGGCTGCCATAGTTCGGAGTGGACGCGTTCCCAGAGCGTGCCCGCTCTGCGGAGCCAATCTGCGGCGCGTTCCGAATTGCCAGTGACCCGATTCATCTCTGCGAGTTCGGTGAGTGCGCGGTACGTCAATGCCTGGTCGTAGAGTGATGCAGTCCACTGGTCGTGGTCCGGATCAATGTCGGTGGGATTGGCAGCGGGCTCGATTTTGACATCGCCCCAATCGGTCGTGTGGGCGCGTTTGATCAGGCCGGTATTGCTGTCCAGCCGGTGGGCGTAGAGCCAGTCCATCGCCCGGTTCAAGCGGTCGATGATTGTTTGCTCAAGGATCTCTTCGGTGAGCCATTTCTCGCCGCCCGCCGCTCTATAGTAAACGTTGGCGGCGTGAATCAGGTGCGTCTCCTCATCCGAGACTGCCGTTGCCTTGTCGATGTGCCCATCGGGTGCAATGACTGCACTGATCGCTCCCGTTCCTGCTGCCACTCCATCTTCATCTGACGTCGTTTGATCCGTGTATTGGCGGCGCAGAAATTCCTCGATGGGGTTCTTCAACCACTCCGCCGGATAGAAATATGTCGCCGTCTGGAGCAGCGTGGACGTGTCACGGGCGAAGATCATGGGGTAGTCCGCACCGGGTACGAATCCGGTCACGGTATCGCCGTGACTGCCTGGGAACGCGATTTCGCAGTGCGCCAGTACGGAGCGAATCGTATCCTGCATGGCGGTAATTTCCGGTGATTGCGCGAGTTCCCATTGGGTCAGCGGCGCGTAGTCCAGTTCCTCTGCGTTGAAAGGCGGCGGAGTCGTTTGTGCCTGTACGACGAGCGCAGCTATACCCAGGAGAACCAGGAGAAGAACCAGGAGACCTGCTCTCAAAAAGCGATTGTTGTCCGTTATCCCATTGGGGTGTAACCGGGCCATCAGCGTTCCTCCGGTGAGCCGAGTTTGGTTCAGTGCCAGCCGTGTCACACCGGGGCTTGGCGCAGGTGACATGGCCGTTTTGACCGCTGCCGGTGCCCGCTCAGCCCAGATCGTCCAGGCAGAGTGTTTCGACCGCTTTCGCGACGCTCTCTTCCGTGGCTTCGATATCGACATCGCTGAAAACGGTCCAGGTCTCGGTGAGGGTCGTCGTCTCTCCTGGCGCGAGGATGGTCAAGGGCGCCAATGCTTCGAGCTCCAGGAACCGGTTGTTCGTGTATATTTCGGCAGAACACCCCATATCGGAGTATTCCATCCCTTCCTGGTATTCCACTGCCTTGACCAACAACGTCCTGTCGATGAAATAGGCAAACCAGCCTCGTCTGTTGGCACAGCCAACCTTCAGAGAATTGCTTATCTCGGGATTGGCGTGAATCAGGATGTAACGGTCGCCCAGCACCAGTCGCGGATCTCTAATGTGGGTGTATGTCCAGAGCACAAGCGCGCGGTTGGGAGTCAGTGCGTACAAGTCTGCTGCTTCTGTCGTCTGAGGTAAGATTGCGAAACCGCCCGGCCTGACCACAGTCAACCCCCAGGGATAGGTCTCGACCGGCCATTGGCCGTGGTTCTCCAGCGACTGTGTGACGGTAACCTGCGGTTTGTCGGAGGCGAGTTGAATGTCCATCGTCTTCCGCATTCCGGCAGGATCCGTTTCCTGAATCGCCCGAACGCCGTCCGCAAGCGGGGTGATCTCCAGCGAATCCAGGTAGTCGGCGCGATACGTCCGGCCCTCGACTTCGGGACCATACCAGAGACGGTGTCCCCCAATCAGCTTGAACACCGGTTTGCCTCCCACCGGCGGCGGTATCTCGATATCCGGCACTTCTGCCATGATGTTCCTGCCGCCTGGGCTCGCCAGATAGATAATACGCAGCCCGTCTGATCGCGTGACTCTAAGGGTCATCTGCCCGTTGCTCAATTCAACGCAGTCCCGCTCCAAAAACCGCATGTTTCTGGTTTCCATGACAGAATTCTCCTCGATGCCCCGTGTGTGGATTCCAAATGACCTGTTGCCACATCCGATTCCAGCCAACCTGTCCATTGTGCGCTGGATGCCCTGCATTGTCAAATGGGTCCAGTTGTACGGAGGTGATCCCTTGTTATTACCGCACGATTCGTAGTATAATACCTGATCATAGGATGGTGTGTATTTTCCCGATACGATTCCCTGCAGTGGCATGTATTCGTGTCGCCGTCTGTGTGCCTGGTTGTTGGTTGATTCCGATCCTGGTTTTCGAGGTGCTTCATGATAGGCAAGACCCTCAACGGGTCATACAAGATCTACGATGAGATAGGCAGTGGCGGGCTGGCTACCGTTTATCTCGCGCGCAATCTCCAAACCAACCAGATCGTGGCGGTTAAAGTGCTGCATGCGCACGTTGCGAGTGCTGCCGATACACGTTCACGATTCGATCGGGAGGCCGATTTGTTGGCCGGACTGGACGATCCCCATTTTGTCCGTTTGCTGGATCATGGACATGAGGGAACGCAGCCGTTTCTGGTGATGGAGTTCGTCGAGGGCCGGACGCTCAAGGAACTCATCCAGGGACAGGGCAAACTTCCTCCTGAGCAGGCGTTGTACATTGTGCGGCAAGTGGCCGAGGCGCTAACCTCGATCCACCGGCGTGGGGTCATCCACCGCGATATCAAACCGCAAAATATCATGATTCAGCCCAACGGGCGGATCAAGGTGATGGATTTCGGCATTGCCAAGTCGGTGGATATGAGCACACTGACCGGCGCCGGTTTCATGGTCGGCACGCCACATTACATCTCGCCGGAACAGGCTATGGGGAAGCGAGTCGACCAACGGTCGGATCTCTACTCTCTCGGGGTAGTGCTCTACGAGATGCTGACCGGACAACTGTTGTTCTCCGGGGATAGTCCGGTTTCTGTGTTGATGAAACACCTGCACGATCCGGTTCCTGCGGGCTGGGCACAGCAGTATGATATTCCAGCGGCGGTTGCCGAGTTGGTGAACCGTTGCCTTGCCAAAGCTCCGGAAGGTCGCTACCAGGATGACTCTGAGTTCATCCGTGCCATCGATCGGGTCGCACGCACCCAGGGGTTCGATCTGCGCGTCGAAAAGGAGCTCGGTTCATTGGCTGAAGCACAGGAAACCCTGGCAACTGCGGGACAGACCATAGACTCCGCTTCGAATACGCCGGTGTGGTCCGAGCGGATGATGGCACACCCACCGCAACGCGTCAGTGTAGCCGTACCGCATAGCACGGTGCCAGCCGCATCATCCGCGACCGCAGCCGCACAGCATGAGGGGTTTCCATGGGTGACGTTGCTGGTGCTGGGTGGAGTAGGGCTGTGTTTGCTGACGGCCGTTGTTTTCCTGGTGTTCGTTGTGTTGAAGGGCAATGGCCAGCCCGACTTGGCGAGCATATTCAAAGCTCCTGCGACACTTTCCCTGTTGGTTCCGACGCGCAGGAGCGGGGAGATGGTGGGTACCCCTCGAGTCACCGTACAGCTCGTCGTTCCGACAGCGACTCGCACCGCATCTACATCCGTGCCCCAACCGCCGACACAGCAATCGACTCTGCCGCCTTCCCCGACGACGGCACCTCCGGTGGCGCAGGCCGGTCTTCTCGAACTGCGCGTAGAGCCGGTGCAACCTGGGTTGTGGGCCGTGGTGCAATGGGTGGATGCGCCGGGCAACTGGCATGATGTGCCAAACTGGCGTAGCCAGTTGCAGGGAGGAACGCAAACCTGGGAAGTATTTCCGCCGCAGCTTGGACAGGGCCCGTTCCGCTGGGTGGTTTCCTATGGACCTGATGGGCCGCAAGCGGCGGCCAGCGAGCCGTTCCATTTGCCACGCAACGTAGGCGAGAGGGTGCTGATCAACGTCTCTTTGGCTGTGAGCAATCAGGATCCGATTATTCAGGCTCTATCTGCCGAATTCCCAGAGGTGGGAACGAACAGTTCGATGCGTTTGCGCTGCGTGGCCGTCGACCCTGAGGGCGGAGCACTGTTGTACGAATGGGTTGCATCGCAGGGTACGATCGCTGGCAGTGGCCCTGAGGTGATCTACCATGCGCCGGGTTCAAGCGGCATCGATCCGGTTGTGGTGACGGTTATCGATGAGCGGGGAGGGAGAATCGCCAAACGTCTCGATATCCATGTCGTCGAAGCAGGGATTCCGCCTGGTGGGGAGGAGCCTGCTGGCAAGTTCGGCAAGGTTTGGCACGAGGATGAGAGCATTGCCGCGAAGATTGGATGGGCGGTGGAAGGGGAACGATCTCCGGAAATGGCTCGGCAGGAGTTTGAGCGCGGGAAAATGCTATATGTGAAGGACGGGAACCGGATCTATATGTTGCATGCGAATGGGGCCTGGCAATCCTTCGCAGATACGTGGCATTCCGGTTTGCCGGAAGAGGACCCCGCGTTGGTTCCCCCTGCAGGGTTCGTGCAGCCACGCTTTGGTTTTGGCAAAGTGTGGCGGGAACAACTGCACGGCACACCACGTGATCCGGGGTGGGCCATCGCGCTGGAAATCGGATACGTGGGGGCTGCAATGCGTTTCGAACGGGGCGTGATGCTTTGGTCGAACGAAGGGTTGATCTACGTGCTGGCCGATGATGGGACGTGGAAGTCGGTCCCAGATACCTTTTGATCGATGCAGTGTTCCATTTTTCGTCGGTGGGTGGCAGATGATGATAGAGGAGATGATATTCTGACGAAATCACAGAATTTCACTTTGGGCTGTCTGGCGGTCCTGGTTGTTGTGACGCTGCTGTTCTTCGTGTTTGTGATTCTGTCCCTGGGAACTTCCAGGAATCTGTTGCCCGAAAATCTCTTTGGCGGACGGGATCCCAACCTGGTCTCGCTGTTGGAGATGTCTCTGCGCCTGACGACACCGACAGCCACCCCGCGCCCAACCTCGACACCGACGTCCACGGCTACCCCGACGCTGACGCCAACTCCAACAGCTACGCCTACTTTCACATCGACGCCGACGGCAACGCGCACACCAACCATCCCGCCCACACCCACCTTCACACGAGTGATTGCGCTTCCTACCAGCACGCCGCTGCCCGCTCAGCCTGTTGCATTGCTCGGACCAACCCCTTCACCGCAGTTGGTCGAACAAGCTTACACGAGTGGCGCGTCTAATGGGGCGGTGGTCGTTGGTGCACCCTACGCTGCAGCGGAAGTGTTGAGCGTGCAGTTGGTCAACGAAGAGCGCCAGAAGGCCGGAATTCCGGTGCTGGAAAAGCAAGCCGTCCTCGATCTGATCGCGCAGGAAAGAAGCCAGGACATGGCGGAACGCGGCTACTTCAGCCACGAGGACCCGGATGGCGGCCCATTGCCTCTGGAACAATTGCTGCTGTCCAACAATTTCGATTACCTGCAGGCGGGAGAAAACATCGCGTATTTTCTCGGTCCTACCGAGGTGGATTTGTTGCCTCATCTGTCTCTGTCCAAATGGATGGAGAGCGTGACGCATCGTGAGAATCTGTTGGACGGTGCCTACAACCAGACCGGATTTGGCATCGCCAGTACCCAGACCGCTGAAGGAACGATCTGGTATCTCACCGAGGTGTTCGTGGAAAAATGACGTAATATCACACTCCTGTTGTCTCGCGTGCCGAAAGCTGCTAGAATGAGACTGAGGGTCGTGTGTGCTATTGGCGAGAAGAGCAGTATTCGATGATTCAGACAGACAGTTTGACAAAGCGTTTTGGTACATTCACAGCCGTTCGTAGTCTCGGACTCAACGTCGGAGAAGGGGAACTTCTGGCGTTGCTTGGTCCGAACGGGGCCGGGAAGACGACAACCGTACGCATGCTCGCTGCCATCCTGAAACCTTCGGAGGGGCGTGCCAGTGTTGCCGGGTATGACGTCATCCACGACGCGCAGCAAGTGCGCCATGCGGTTGGCCTGCTGACCGAATTCCAGGGACTCTACCTGCGGATGAAGGCGCTGGAATACCTCGATTTCTTCGGTGAGCTGCAGGACATGGCGGTGCAGGTGCGCCGGGAACGCAGCGCACTGTTGTTGCAGCGTTTCGAATTGTGGGATGCCCGTGACAAGCGACTGGGCGAGTACTCCAAAGGGATGCGCCAGAAGCTGGCCTTGATTCGGGCGATGCTCCACGACCCGGCGGTGTTGTTTCTCGACGAGCCGACCTCTGCGATGGACCCGCACAGCGCGAAACTCGTGCGCGATAGCATCGTCGATCTGCAACGGGATGGCAGGACGATTATCATGTGTACGCATAACCTGAACGAGGCGGAACTGCTCGCCGACCGTATCGCGATCATCCGGCGTGGTGAAATCATCGCACTGGGGACGCCTCAGGAATTGAAAGCCAGCCTGCTGGGGGATCCGCTGCTCGAGCTCCGTGTTGCAGGCCCGCTCGATGGGTTGCTGCCTGTTGTGCAGGATGTGGTGCAGGTCGAGAGCTCGGGTGTAGACTGGGTGCGCTACCGCACACCGGAACCGCTGGCCACGAATCCCGCCCTGATTGCCCGCTTGGCGCAACTGGGCGCGCAGATTGTGACGTTGAGCGAAGTTCACCGGAGTCTAGAAGAGGTATACCTGAAGATTGTCGCAGACTAACACGTTATCCAAAGCCTTGATCGTTACGCGGCGCGAAATACGGGATACGTTGCGCGACTGGCGGATTATTGCGCCCATCCTGATTCTGACCTTGATTTTCCCCTGGCTGATGAATTATATCGCCGGCTTAGCGATCGATTTCGTGCAGGCGTATAATGCACCGCTCGTCGGCACGCGCATGATTCCCTTCTTGATGCTCGTGGTTGGTTTTTTCCCGATTTCGTTCTCTCTGGTCATCGCGCTGGAGACCTTCGTGGGCGAGAAGGAGCGCAACAGCCTGGAACCATTGCTGGCGATGCCGGTCTCTGACGGAGCGCTCTATCTGGGTAAGATGCTGGCAGCCCTGATCCCTCCGCTCGTCGCCAGTTCCCTGGGCATCGCGGTGTACTTGATCGGGTTGTATTTCAGCATCGGCTATCGCCCCGAGCCGCTCCTGTTGTTTCAGATTTGGCTACTGACGGCCGTGGAGGCGTTGGTCATGGTCAGTGGGGCGGTGATCGTTTCCAGTCAGACGACCAGCGTGCGCGCCGCCAACTTGCTGGCGAGTTTCATCATCCTGCCGATGGCTTTGCTCGTGCAATTCGAAGCGGTGTCGTTCTTCTGGGGTGGGCGGACGGTCCTGTGGGTGTTGGTTGCCGGATTGTCGTTGGTGGTCTTGATTCTGGTGCGCACCGGGGTGCAGATCTTCAACCGCGAGGAGCTGCTGGGGCGCGATGTCGATCACATCAATCTCCTCGGACTGTGGCGGAGTGCGAAGGGATTCTTTGTAAACGGCCCTCCCTCTGCCGCCTGGCGCGAGCGCCCTTTCTCCTTATGGCGCGTGTACAGCAAGGATCTGCCCTTTCTGTTGTGGCAGG
>ENA-OSEO01002883-OSEO01002883.1-sediment-metagenome-genome-assembly--contig:-NODE-2883-length-22332-cov-6.817973_pt1 | contig 22332 bp, 15 predicted proteins | sample MGYA00237883_ERZ534232 | MGnify/ENA metagenome assembly ERZ534232
CCCGCCACCTCAAAAGCATCCCTGGTTCGCGTGATGAAAAAAGGATGGAACCTTGCATGAAACTGAGCCAAACGGCAGGCAAGGTCCTCCAAGCTCGTCTTGGACCCAGAGGGCTGCCCGGATACCACAACCACGGGGCAACTCTCCGGCGGACCAGCATCGAGCGTCTTGTCGGCATGTACAGAGGGTCCCATCCTCATGTACATACTCCGGCAAAAAGTTTTTGTTCACTAAAATCCACCCGTTACACGCAGCGATTGCTCAGTGCCCCTCTCCCCCGCCGAAACCCGCTTCCAAATGTGACAAAGTAGAATTAGGCGGAGAGTTTCCGACGCCGGCTCTTTCGATTACCGGGCGGGATCCCAGTTCGTCCATGCGGAGTCGTAGCAAAGGTCAGAAGCCGACCCCTCTACTATGTCCTCTGCTCACTTCTCCCGTACGTTCGGGGCCTATTACGCCAAACTCCCAGTCAATTCCCCTCGCACGCGACGGTCCAGGACAACACGGGAGATCTCCCGGGGTAAACACGTGTCTTTCCCGGTACTGTAGCGCCGTCTACGTGGCTGGCTTATGGCAGTTAGGGGTCTTCGTCCTGTGTTGCGGCCTCGTCCCACCAGACCCGCCTGACTCGGTTTCTGTTTCCCGGATCAAGTCCGGGACAGGCTCCGCTTCATGCGTTTGCGGTATCCCGCCCTGGCGGGACGGCTTCCTCCCGGGGCAGTTGCCCCCTTGCACTACCGCTACACCGTTGGCCGCGCCCTCCGGTCGCTCTCGCCCGGGGCTCGCCTCTCCGATGCGCTTCGAGCGCCACTGCCTGGCTGGGTCTGGGACTTGTCGGGCTCGCCTATGCCATGGTAAGCTCGATTCACCCTTAAGATCACGTGCCGTGCCCGGCACACAACCTGTCGTTTGAGAGGGACCGGGAAAAGCCGGGGCCTTTTTCAAGGCCTTTAAAGTAGACACGTTTTTGTGCCCTCAATAGTTGCTTTGGATTAACGTTTCCCGGCCCCTCAACTTATCGTTCGGAGAGGAAAAGATATGCCTGAAGGAAACTCGCTAATAAATCTCGGTGATTTGTCAAACCCTGCGACAGTTCTGATTGAAAAAGTAAGCGACCCTGTTGGAGGTTACTCTAAAAGGATGTTTCACCAACATACCCTACTGCACCTGCCCGACATGGAGGTCCCTGGAAAGGATTGTCCTGCACACAGCGCCCGGGCCTGAACGGGCCCGCCTCTACCATGCCGGGGGCAGTCCCCCCTGCCCTCTGTTGTGGCGGCACGATTTCGTATACCGAGCGCGGTCACAGCTTGCGATTCCCTGCATCCCCCCCGCCCTCCCGGGGGGCGGGCGGGGTGAGGGTATAAGAAGCGCAGTTTGCACACGCGCGAAGGTTATCAGAGGGGCTTCATTCGGCAACCCACAGCCAAGAAGGTTTCGCCATCCATGACCGTTGCGGCGCACTCGTCAATACTCCCGCGACTTCTTCGAATCGCCTTGCCCATGGTGATATCCCAGGCTTCGGATACGGTCATGATCTTTGTGGACAGGCTCTTTCTTTCCTGCCTGGGCGAAGCGTACCTGGCCGCATCCATGAGCGGCGGGCTGACCGCGTACATGACTTGTTCCCTTTTCATCGGGACCGTGAGTTACGGCACGGCCATAGTGGGCCAGTATTACGGGGCCGGGCGCACCGAGAAATGCGCCCAGGCCACCTTTCAGGCCATGCTCCTTGCCCTTGCCTCCTACCCCGTCCTTCTGGCCCTCTCCCCCCTGGCCAGCAAGTTCTTCACTTTGGTCGGGCAGTCCCCCCTTCAGGTGGAGCTGGGCTACACGTACTTTAAGTGGTTGATGTTCGGGGGCGCTTTTCTCGTTCTGCGGTTCGCCCTGGCCGGCTTTTTCGTGGGCATCGGAAGGACGACGGTGGTCATGGCGGCAAACGCAGCGGGAATGCTCATCAACGTTCCCCTCAACTACATGCTCATTTTCGGCAAGCTCGGCATGCCCGCTCTGGGGCTGCGAGGGGCGGCCCTGGGCACCATTCTCGGCAACGCAACCTGCTTCGCCATCCTCCTCGCTTTCTACCTGCGCAAGGAAAACCGGGAAACCTATGGAACTTACAGGGCCCGGAAGCTGGACCCCCCGCTTCTCAGGACGTTGGTGCGATTCGGGGTGCCCGCGGGTTTCGAAATGCTTCTCAACGTGGCGGCGTTCAACCTGTTCGTGCAGCTCATGCACTCCTACGGTACCGGGGTGGCTGCGGCCGTTACCATCGCCCTGAACTGGGACATCGTCGCCTTCATTCCCATGCTCGGCATGGGCCATGCCACGACGGCCCTGGTGGCGCAGCACATGGGCGCCGGGGATCACCAAGGAGTGAGGAAAGCGGCCATGACCGCCCTGAAGGTGGCATGGGTTTACTCCTCGTGCATGGTGCTCCTGTTTGTCCTCGGAACCCACTACCTGGTGGGGGTGTTTCTTCCCGGAACCGAAGCCGACGGGGCCGGTATCCGCTCCATGGCGGCCGTGATGCTTCGCCTGGCCGCCTTTTACATCCTGGCGGATTCCGCACAGCTCGTGTTTGCGGGAGCGCTTCGGGGCGCCGGGGATACCCGGTGGGTCATGCTGATCTCCGTGGGACTTCACTGGGTCTTCTCACTGGCCGCCATCGCGCTCATAAGGGTGCTCAGGGTCGGTCCGGAAGCGGTTTGGGTCTTTTTCATCGTGTTCGTGATCGGCCTGGGGATTTCCATGTTCGCACGGTTTCGTTCGGCAGGCTGGGAGAAGATCGATCTGATCCACCGGAAGTCCTGAGGGGGGAAGAGCCGGCGCTTCGAAAGAAAACGAGAGGGTACCGGGATGAGACCCACCGAATGCTGTTACGAAAGCTCCACCATCCGTGACCGGATCACGCGGGCAGAGGGACTCTTTGACCTGTGGAAAGACGCCATGACGCGGAACCCCGAGATCAGGGGTCTATGCGCCGAGCTGGAAGGACGCCTGGCCGAAAGCCGCATCGCCATGGCAAACCTCGGGATTGTGGAGGCTTGCAGACGCTGTGACGAAAAGGAGGTCGGGAGCTGCTGCGCCGCGGGTCTGGAGAACAAGTTCGACAGTTACCTCTTGCTGGTCAATCTCCTGTTGGGCATTCGCCTTCCCGCAAGTCACCTCAGGCCGGAAAGCTGCTACTTCCTCAGTGATACGGGCTGCACCTTAAAGGCGCGTCTCGTCCTGTGCGTGGACTTTCTCTGCGACGAGCTGCTCCTTTCCCTGCGTCGAGAGGACCTTCTCACACTCCAGAGGATCTCCGGTGAGGAACTTGCTGCCGCCTTCAGACTGTGCGACGCCGTCAAGAGATTCGTGCGCCGGGCCGTCCCGGCGCGCCCCTGATGTCCCTTAGGGCTTGTGCAAAAATAAGTTACCCTTTTCAGGTGTCGAGGCGCGCGCATGGCAAGGCGCGAGGAGGGCGAATGGCTGGCCATTTAACTGACGAGCAACGCCGCCAGGCGCGATGGATCGGCGCATCAAAATGGGAAGTTATTTTTGCACGAGCCCTTACCTGCTGGAATGGGAGCGGTCGTCGAAGATGACCTTGCTCCCCGACATCTCGAACATGAAGGGCAATTCCCGGTATGCTTCCATGGCCTCGAACACGGCGTTCTGTTTTTCCCTGGGCACCAGGAGCATGAGAAATCCTCCCCCTCCCGCCCCCGCTATCTTGCCCCCCAGGGCACCGGCTTCCTTGGCCCTTGCGTACATGGCTTCTATTTCCGGATTCGTGATCCCCGCGGCCATCTTCTGTTTCAGTTTCCAGCCGGTGTCCAGGATCCGCCCGCACCCTGCGAAGTCCTGCCTGAGCAGGGCCTCCTGGAAAGGCCCCACCAGGGCCGTCATCTGCTCCATGTTCCCAAACCGCTGGGCGTCGGAGAGGTTCTCTTTCTGACGGCGCAGCAGGGTGTCCGAGCTGCGCGCCATGCCCGTGTAGTAAAGGAGCATGCATGAGGAGAACCTTCTCAGGGCCCCGTGGTCCAGGGGTACGGGGTGGCGGCGCGTGGCCCCTCCCGCATAAAAAGCAAAGAGGTTGAGCCCCCCGTAGGCCGCGGCATACTGGTCCTGTCTTCCTATGGGTTTGCCCAGGATATCGATCTCGATCTTGCAGGCCTCCGATGCAAGCCGCTCCGCGGTGACCAGGGTGTTGGTGTACGTGTAGAACGCATGCAGGAGCGCCACCGTGATGGCGCTGGAACTGCCCAGTCCGGAACCGGTGGAGGGGATGTCCGCCAGGGTGGTGATCTCCACCCCCTTTCGCACTCCCGTAAGAAGCATGGCTTCGCGCACCAGATCGTGCTGGATCTCGTCCACACGCTCCACGCACTCTTTCTTCGAGTAATTGATGTAGATCATATCGTCGAAGCGTTCCTTGACGATGGCAAAGACGAACTTGTCGATGGCCGAGGAGATCACCTTTCCTTCTTTGTGTTCGCAAAAGTCCGGCATGTCGGACCCTCCTCCCACAAAGCTCAGCCTGAGGGGGGTTTTGACGACGATCATCTTCTCTCCCGGCCTGCGCGCGGCCTTTTGCTCTAGCTGCCGATACTGCCAAGTCCCTGTAGAGTGATTTGGAGACCCAGTCTCCGGTCCCCCGGTTCGTCCACGTAGCCGAACTCCACGGACCAGCACGGCCCCGTGTACTGGATTCCGATGCCGGCCTCGACCCTTTGGGAGGCCAGCAGGTCCCTCTCGTAGCGTGCGGAGATGGACAGAACATCCGACACCCTGAAGGTCCCGTCGGTGCGCAGGGACTCACTGTTGCCCCGGACGTAGCGGTGGCTGGCGAGCAAACCGTGGCCCCCGGCGCTGGACCACTGCAACGTCCAGTACCTGGACAGGGATGACCCCTCGTAGGAGGACCATTCCGTCTCCGCCTCCAGCGAGACGTTGGCCAGGGGCGACAGCTCCAGCCGGGCCGCTATGGGGGAGAAAGGCTCTTGCGTGCGCCCGTTCTTCCACTGGGCCGCATCGTCCTCCAACGATTCGTTGACATCGTAAGTCTGGGACGCCTCCAGCCAGCAGACAGGCCTGGTCGTCTTCCGGACCACCCCCTTGTCCCCACTGTCCGGGACGCTTTCGGTGCCGAGCAGATTGCTCGTGACGGAGTAGGTGATCGTGTTTTCCCTGGAGATGCGGTCCAGACCGTCGAACCAGGGGTATTTCCCCTGGTCCCTGTTCGGCACGTACTGGTAGGTTATCCGTGGGCTGATGGTATGGTACAGGCCGGTCAGTCCTGTCTTGTGCACGGTGTAAGTGCGCTGCAAGGTGGTGCCCGTATCCAGGCGCAGATCGTACAGGCTTCGGGCAAAGAACCTTTCTTCCTCGGGCCCGGCGTGATTCTCCCACGAATCCATCTCCCACAAGGTTTCGCGCAGGCCCACCGACGGCTCCACGTAAAGGTACCTGCCGAGCTCCACAGGCCAGTAGGCCCTCGGAAAGATATCGAGCCGGTGTCCGCGCTCTCCCACCTGTCTGTAGAAATGGAAATACTGGATGTCGAACTCCATGGAAAGCGGCATGCGAGGCAGGGGCCTGCGTATGCCGGAAAGCCCGAGAAAGGGCAGGTTTTGCAGCGTGGTGTCCCCGTATCCCTGCCTGCGCGCCACCAGGTCGTCGTCCCACCTCAGGTCCCCGTTGAAGCTGTAACGGTTCCATGCTTTGAAGACGTAAAGCCGATTGGTCCTTACCGTTTCGTCGTAAGGGTCCAGGGGCCTGCGGTACTGGCCCGTGAAGATGCTGTCCGTGGCATCAAACCCGGTGTATCCTCCTCTAAACTCCCTCAGGTAATCCTGGTCACTCACAAGGTCTGCGTCCACGTTCATGGAAGCCCCCCAGGGCAAAGCCCAGTCGTTGCGGGTGCGCAGCCAGTACCTGTCCGCATTGGGCCGCACCAGGGTGTCGTGGCCGTATCCCCACATGGAGTCCCCGGGCGCCCCGTTGTCCGTGCGGCGATCCGACAGGTAATCGTACAGGACCACCCCCCTGGAATGGGCACTGCGAACGTATCGGTATTCCAGACCCCATTTGGGACCACGTTCTTCCATGAAGTGACCGTAAAAGGTGACATCCGAGCTCGGATCCACCGCCCAATAGAGGGGTTGGCTCCACTCGAAGCCCTTGCGGTCCGAATACCCGAATTGGGGGGTAAGGAGCCCGCTCTGGCGCCGCAACTTGGCCGGAAAGAGGAGAACGGGCGTGTAGAGCACGGGAATCCTTCTGACCCACAGGGTCACGTTCCTGGCAGTGGTGTAACCCTCCAGCCTCAGCTTGAGACGGCTTGCGGTTATCTTCCAGTCGGGCACCTCTCCTTCACAGGTGGTGACACTGCCCCCGGTCATCGCGTAGGAAACCTTGTCGAGTTTCTGTATCAGGTCGCCATGGACACGGAAGTTGTTTTCTTCAAGGAAAAGGGACCCATCGTACACGGTGCCCGTTTCGGCCTCCAGGTCCATCTCCACCGCATCCGCGGTGATAAGGTCCTTTGCGGTCGTGATCAAGACGTTTCCCGCTGCAAAGACCGTGTTGGACTTCCGGTCGAAATGGATGACGTCGGCCTGAATCCGATGATCCCCTCTTGAAACGAGGACGTTTCCCCTGGCGACCACCGTGTCGGTAAGCCTATTGTATTCCAGGGTATCCGCCTGTATGTGCCACGCCGTGGCTGGGTCCGGATTCAGCCGGGACAAGAGGTCGGCTGCCTCGCACAACAAGGGGACCAGCCCAAGGAACGCCAGGATGCACAGCATGCGGCCGCAAACAAGCCCGCCTTGATCATCGTTCCGGCCACCTTGCTTTCCCCTCACCCCAACCCTCTCCCACGACGGGAGAGGCAGTACAAAGGACCGGCCGGAACGACGATCAAGGCCAACAAGTCCTTTGCGAGGTTCCATGGCGTTTCCCCATAAATGGCCTTCCCCTTGCCCACCCGTCCACCGGCCCTGAGGGGACGTCCCCGCCCCGTCCCCAGCCCTTGTCCCGACGCGCACGGGCTCGTTTAAATGCCAAAGCATAACAAAAGTCAAGGAGCCACCGGGCCTGTCGGCGCTGCAATGGGGCAGAATCGCCTTTTCTTGAAAAGCGACTTATTGTATTGAATCGAGAAAGGCGCAGGGGCGGCAGACGGGAAGTGACGGGGAAGCCGCCGGAGCCCGAACATGGAGCACGAGGTAAAGGAGGGAAAGGGAGACTGCCGTGAGGATACTTCTTACAAACGACGACGGCATAACGGCCCCTGGTCTTCTGGCGCTTTGGAAAAGACTCGCCGACTGCCACCAGGTGTGTGTGGTCGCGCCCGATACGGAGCGCAGCGCCGTGAGCCACGCCATAACCCTTCACCTGCCGCTTCGGGTCCAGGGGGTGTGTTTCAACGGGGCCGGTTCGGGGTACGCGGTCTCAGGGACCCCGGCGGACTGCGTGAAGCTGGCTGTGCTCAAGCTGCTCCCGGATCGGCCCGATGTGGTGATTTCCGGGATCAACCCCGGGCCCAATGTGGGCTTCAATCTCAACTATTCCGGGACGGTATCGGGAGCCAGGGAGGCGGCCCTGCTCGGTCTGCCTGCCCTGGCCGTCTCCATCAACAGCGTGGAAGGGCGCCACTACGAGGTGGTGGCCTCCTTTGCGGAGGCCCTGGTGAAAAAGGTCGCGGCCCAGGGTCTTCCTCCCGGAACGTTCCTGAACGTGAACGCCCCCGATCTTCCCAGGCAGGCCATCCGGGGAGTGCGTGTCTGCCGCCAGGGAGTGGCCCGACTGGAGGAAACGTTCCACGAGCGCAAAGACCCCAGAAACAGGACCTACTACTGGCAGGGGAGCGAAACCCAGCTTTTCGGGGACACTCCCGATGAGGACGGCGTCGCGCTTGGTCAGGACTGCATAACCATCACGCCGGTCCGCTGCGACATGACCGATTACGGGTTCATGGAAGATCTCAAGGAGTGGGACATCCCAGTGCTATGAAACAGCAATTTGTAAGGGACATCAAGCCGGGGGACGTGGTGGACGCCGTTTTCGTTGCGGCCGAGAAGTCCCTCTCCCACAAGAAAGACGGATCGCCCTACCTGAGCCTGTCCTTGACGGACCGGACCGGAAGCGTGAAGGCTGTTGCCTGGGACGATGCCGACAAGCTGAGCAAGGGTTTCGGGGTGGGGGATCACGTCCGGGTGGCGGGACGGGCCTCGGAATACCGCAACGACCTTCAACTCATCGTCCAGTCGATCACACAGCCGGCTCCCGACACGGTGGACCCTGCCGACTTTCTCCCGGCCACCGAAAGGGACACGGACCAGATGCTCGATCGGCTCGTCAAACTGTCCCGAACCGTCAAGACGCCCTGTCTGCTGGATCTTTTCGAAGCTTTCTGGAAGGATGATGACTTCGTGAAGGGCTTGAAGACGTCCCCCGCGGCCAAGAAGATGCACCACGCTTACCTGGGAGGGCTGATCGAGCACACGCTGTCGGTGGCCCTGTTGGCCGATACGGTGGCCGGTCACTACAAACGCATCGACCGGGACCTGCTCCTGGCCGGCGCCATCCTTCATGATATCGGGAAAATCGACGAATTCGACTACCGGGGGCGGATAGACTATTCGGATGTGGGCCGGCTGTTGAGCCACATCGTCACCGGTGTGAGGATGCTGGACGACAAGCTTGCAGGACTGGCCGACTTCCCGGACAACACGGCCCTGCTTTTGCGCCACCTGATCGTGAGCCATCACGGGAGCAGGGAATTCGGGTCCCCCGAACCCCCCAAGACCCTCGAGGCGGTCCTTTTGCACTACCTCGATGAGATCGACGCCAAGATAAACGGCATCCGCACCTTCATGGACGGGGAAGATCCGGCCCAGGCATGGACCTCTTACCACAAGGTGCTGGAGCGCTTCTTCTTCAAAGGCCGCCGGGAGCAGGATGCCTGATGCCGCACGCATGACCCTGAGATCCAGGGGGCCGGCTTCGTCCCGGGATGACGTTGGCCGGCCCGCCGCGTCCCCAGGCCCAAGATCCTCACACGGACGCCCATGGGCCCGGTAAACGAGGCCCTTTTCTTTACACTCATGGCTTGCGCGGTCAGGCCTTGATCGTCGTTCCGCCAGGGGGGTCCCGTTTTCCAACAGCATCACGTTGGGAGACGCCGTACCCGCATGCTTGGCTCCGCGCCGGAATTGAGGTTTTCGTAGGGTGGGCACCGCCCACCAAAAAGACAGTTTACCGCATTTGATCGGACGTTCTCGGAACGATGATCAAGGCCCGCGGTCACCATTGGCGATTTCGTAGGTCTCCCTCTCCCTGTGGGAGGGGGTCGGGCTGAGGGTTCTGAACGCAGAGTTTCTGGACGCGGCAGGCATGCGTCCCGGGAGAGGAAGTGGATCCGATGGCCAACTCGATTCTCGATACCCTGGGTAACACCCCCCTTGTGCAGATCCGAAAGCTCAATCCGAACCCCCGAGTGCGGATCCTGGCCAAGATGGAGTGCTTCAATCCCGGAGGATCCGTAAAGGATCGCATCGCCCTTGCCATGATCGAGGCGGGAGAGAAATCCGGACTCCTGACCCATGGGAAAACCGTGCTGGAAGCCACCAGCGGCAACACGGGGATCGGATTGGCCCTGGTGTGCACGGTCAGGGGGTACCGGCTCCTGCTGGCCATGTCGGAGGCCGTGAGCCAGGAGAGACAGAAGATCCTGCGTGCAAGGGGCGCCCAGCTCCTCCTCACCCCGGCTCACCTGGGGACCGACGGCGCCATCGAAGAGGTGTATCGGCTCTGCCGCGAGCATCCGGAAAAGTACTTCATGACCGATCAATTCAACAACGAGGCCAACTGGAGGGCCCACTACGAAGGCACCGCAACGGAAATATGGCGCCAGACAGAGGCAGAGGTGACCATGGTGGTGGCAACCCTGGGCACCAGCGGCACCTGTATGGGCATCTCCCGGCGTCTGAAAGAGCTCAATCCCCACATACGCATCGTGGGCGTGGAGCCTTACCTGGGACACAAGATCCAGGGGCTCAAGAACATGAAGGAAGCGTACCGGCCGGGTATTTTCGACAAGACCCTGCTCGACGAGAAGGTGAACATCGACGACGAGGAGGCCTTCGAAACGGCACGTCGCCTCACAAGGGAAGAAGGACTTTTTGTGGGGATGAGCTCGGGGGCCGCCATGGCCGTCGCGGCCAGGAAGGCCGCGGACATGACGGAAGGCACCCTGGTGGTGATCTTTCCCGACGGCGGCGAACGGTACCTGAGCACGCCCCTTTTCGCCGTGCGGGAAAAGGCGCGTATTTCACTGCACAACACCATGACGCGCTCCAAGGTGGGCTTCGAGCCCGCCCTTGCCGAGAAGGTCTCCCTTTACTCTTCAGGGCCCACGGCCAACGACCGCATGCATCTGGACGAATGCCGGCGCGTGGTCTTTACCGATCTTATCTGCCGCTACCTCAATTACCGAGGCTACGACGTGACCCACGTGATGCACATCACGGACCTGGACGACAAGACCATCGAGGGCTCCCAGGCCGCGGGGGAAGAACTGGCCCCCTTCACGCAGCGCAACATCGAGGCCTTCCACAGGGACCGAAGCACCCTGGGCATTCGTCCCGCTGACGAGTATCCCCTGGCAAGCCGCCATGTGGACGAGATGGTCAAAGTGGCCGTCAGACTCTCGGAAAAGGGATATGCCTACGAAAAGCTGCGGTCCCTTTATTTCGACATCTCCCGGTTCGGGGATTACGGCAAGCTGTCGGGCGTCGATCTGACCAAGATCCGTGTGGGCGCCACGGTCGACCTCGATGAATACGAAAAAGACAATCCCCGGGACTTCACCCTGCTGAAAAGATCCCGGCTCGGGGAGCTGAAAAGGGGCATCTACGTCAAGACCCAGTGGGGCAACGTCCGGCCCAGTTGGCACCTCCAGTGCGCCGCCATGGCCATGAAGACCCTGGGTGAACATTTCGACCTGTACGCAGGAAGCAGGGACCTGGTCTTTCCCCACAACGAAAACGTCAACGCCATCGCCGCGGCCCTCACGGGAAAGCCCCTGGCACGCTGCTGGCTGCACTGCGAGCGGGTACTGGTGGCCGGAAAGAAGATCGCCGCCACGGGACCCCGGATCACCGTCCAGGACCTGCTGGACGAGGGGTACTCGGGCCGGGAGATTCGTTTTTGGCTCCTTTCCACCCACTACCGCAAGCCCGTGGTGTACTCGGACGAGCGGCTGGCAAACGCGAGAAATGCCCTCAAGAGGCTCGACAGTTGTGTGGAGCTGCTCTGCCTGGTCACAGGGGGTTCCCCCTACCCGGAACGGGACCAGATCGTCTACGACATACGCCAGGGATTTACAGGCGCCATGGACGACGACTGCAACATATCCGCGGCCATGGCCTCGATCTTCTCGGTCGTCAGAAAGGTGAATGCACTGGTTCTGGGGGGGCGCCTCGACAAGAGCGGCGCGGACAAGATCCTGGAGGCCCTCCGGCAGGTCAACGAAGTGCTCGGTGTCTTGCAGTTCTCCGAGGCCCCGTCCGATTCCGAAATACAGGCCCTTATCCGGGAGCGCGAGGCAGCCCGCCAGGCCGGGGACTGGCCCCGTGCCGACGCCATCCGGGACCGGCTCAAGGAAAGGGGAGTCGCGGTCAGGGACATCACGGGCGCGGGGCGGGTGTAGGGACCGCCCAACCGCAGGAATTATCGGAATGCTGAAGTCCAACGAAAACCTCATGAGTGTTGCGCAGTACTTCGCACAGGAACAAATCTCAGAGCAAAGAAGCGAGTACTACCGAGGCGACGTCTATGCCATGGCAGGGGGGACCCCCAACCACAACAGAATCACGATAAATTTGGCAAGCATGCTCAATGCGCAATTCCAGGCAGGGCCGTGTGAGGCGTTCGCGAGCGATTTGCGCGTGCAGGTTGAGCGGGATATCCATTATGCCTATCCCGACGTGGCGGTCGTTTGTGGAGAGCCGAAACTCGTTTTAGGACGTTCCGATACGATAGAGAATCCTCTTGTCATAATAGAGGTGCTGTCGGAATCGACAAAGGATCATGACAGGGGAACCAAATTCACGGCGGGCTTGATCATCGTTGCGGCCGGGCGGGTCTTGTTTTTGTGCGGGCATCACATCGGGCGACGCCTTGTCACATGCTTGGCTTCGCACCGGAATTGAGGCTTTCGTAGGGTGGGCACTGCCCACCAAAAAGACCGTATTCCGCATGTGGTCGGGTGTGGCCGGAACGATGATCAAGGCCCATCCTTGAGACCCTCGGTGGCGCTTGGCGTTTGCTTTTTCAGGAACGAGAAAGGCTGTCAGGTTACCGTGCAGCGCATCTCCACTCAATTCCCCCCCCCCTTGAGGGCGGAATGCCGACGGTGATATCGGGGAAAGGATTCATTCACGGTACACGTGACGATCCGTCCGCCGGCCTCTCGTGCAAGGGCTGACGCCACCCGCCTCACGGAAACAAGCCCCGCAGACGGACGGCCTCCACTATCTTGCTGATCCCCAGGGCCAGGGCCGCGTCGCGGATGTACAGCTTGTGCCGATCGGCAAAGTGCCTGACCTGCCTGTGCGCACCTTCCAGTTGCCGGTAAAGCTTTTCGTTCACCTCGGTCTCGGACCAGAAGAAGCTCTGCAGGTCCTGCACCCACTCGAAGTAGCTGACGATGACGCCTCCGGCGTTGCACAGGACATCGGGTATGACCTCGATATCCGAGTCCCTCAGCACCTCATCGGCTTCGGGGGTCGTGGGGCCGTTGGCCGCCTCGGCCAGAACCCGGCAGCGGAGCCGGTGCACGCTGTGCTCGGTGATCTGCCGTGCGACCGCCGCGGGGACGAGGACCTCGCATTCGAGGGTCAGCAATTGTTCCCTGGGCAATCGGTCCGCCTCGGTGAACCCGCCGATCCCGCCGGTCTTTTCCGCATGTTCCATCAACAGGGGGATATCAAGCCCGCGGGGGTTGATGAGGGCAGCGGTGTCGTCGCCCACGGCAAGGACCCTTGCGCCGAGCCCGTGCAGCGTTTGTGCGGCGACGCTGCCCACGTTGCCGAATCCTTGAATGACGACTCGGGCCTCTTTGAGGCCGATCCCCAGGCTTTCCAGGGTGCGTTGCACCAGGTACGCCACCCCACGTCCGGTGGCCTCCCGGCGGCCGGCCGACCCGCCCACCGCCACCGGTTTGCCCGTCACGATCTGGGGCACGGGGTGACCGACGCGCATGGAATAGGTGTCCATGATCCACGCCATCACCTGTTCGTCGGTGCCCATATCGGGCGCCATGACATCCATGTGCGGACCGATGACAGGGATGAGCTCCTCGGTGAACCTGCGGGTGATCCTTTCCAGCTCCCCCCGACTCAACCGATGGGGATCGCAGGGGACTCCGCCCTTGGCGCCGCCGTAGGGCAGGCCCACCAGGGCGCACTTCCAACTCATCCACATGGCCAGGGCCGTCACCTCGCCCAGGGTCACATCGGGATGGTAACGCAGGCCTCCCTTGGTCGGTCCGGTGGCCAGGTGGTGCTGGACCCGGAAGCCGACGAACATTTCCAAGCGCCCATCGTCCATCCGGGTGGGCACGGTGACCACAAACGCCCGTTTGGGCATCTTGGTGCGCAACCGCAGATCGTCGGGAATTTCCAGGTATTCCGCAGCCCGGTCGAACTGCCGGCAGGCCATGGCGAACACCGGCGCATCGTCCAGTAGCGCCGTCAAGGAGCACCGGGGCTGCGTCGCTGTCGGCGGCTGGGTCTTCTCGGATGCCTTCATCGTCACCTCTCTCCCTTCCTGTGGCCGTTCCAGGACGCCGCATCGTGGACCGTCTGCCAACTATGGCATATTTGCACCGTGAATGCACGTGCCACGGAAGAGCTGCCCGGTTGCGCCCCGGCGGGTTCCGGCAGACGGTTGGCAGGGTCCGGTCAATGGGACGCCTTGACACGGGCACAGGGGCACGATAGTGAAATTGGTGGCAGTTCGGGGTGTTTCGAGCGCGTCTCCCGACTCGGCAAGAGGACGTGCCGTTGTCGCAGCGCGCAGGGTCGTGACCCTCGGGAAGCCCCACAAAGAGACGGCGACGGTTCGGTCTCATCGGTCTTTCTGCGCTCCCGGTGTGCTCCTGCACCTCCAAAGAGAGAACCATGGGGGCCTCGATCATCGCCGCGGCCGGGCGAGGCTGTTTTCCACCGGCCTCCTGTTGAGCAAGGTTGAGGATGCATCCGTGAAGCCCCGGGTGAATTGAGTTTTTCGCAGGGTGGGCACCGCCCGCCAGAAAGACGGCACTCTACCTGTCCTCGCATGGGGGAACGATAATCAAGGCCACATTGCAGAAAAGCATACCTCCGGCCTGCCTCGGTGGAAAGCGGGGGCAGGACGAGATCGCCTCGTTTCTCATCCACGGGGTCGTCACCACCGATGTGTCCCGTGTGGAAGCATGTAGGAGGCTCCCGTGAACCAGATCTGCAGCGATTTGAAAGCCGAGCACGACGCTCTGGAAGCCGTTTTGGCGGACCTGGACGAGAAGTCATGGCTCACCATCACCCCCTCGCCGGGTTGGACCATCAAAGACCAGGTGCGTCACCTGGCCTATTTTGACGACCGGGCCGCACTTGCCGCCTCCGACCCTCAGGCCTTCGGGCTGCACCTACAGGAGATCTCCGCGGACTTCAGGGGGTTTGCGAAGACCCTTGACCAGGTGGGCAGAGACCTGCCCATTCCCGAGCTGATGGGATGGTGGCGACGGGAAAGAAAGAAGATGCTCGATGCTTACGGGGCCGTCGCCCCGAAGACGCGCCTGCCCTGGTACGGCCCGCCCATGAGCGCCCTTTCCCACGCGACGGCCCGGTTGATGGAAACCTGGGCCCACGGCCAGGACGTGTTCGACGCCCTCGGATTGAAACGAACCCCCACCGACCGCCTGCGCCACATCGCCCACATCGGGGTGACCACCTTCGGCTGGAGCTACGCCAACCGGGGCCTGGACGTCCCCCAGAGGCCCGTGCGCGTGGAGCTGACAGGGCCCTCGGGCGGCCTGTGGACCTGGGGTCCGGAGGAAGCTGCGGACAAGATCTGCGGGCCGGCGGAACATTTCTGTCTGGTGGTGACCCAACGCCGGCACGTGGACGACACGGCCCTCGAGGTGATCGGCGAAACGGCCAGGGACTGGATGCTCAAGGCCCAGTGCTTTGCGGGACCGGCGACCCATGGGCCCAAGAAGGGGGAGCGGGGTGGCTGATTCCTTTCGGGTGTTTCGTTCTGCACGTTGGCTATAATTGCGCGCAGTCACGAATTGCGATTCCCCGCATCCCCGCCCTCCGGAAGGGCCGGGGTGAGGGTGTGAAACGCGCAGTTTGTGTCCACGCAAGGTATACATCTCTGCTTCGGGCCTGAAGAGGTGCGCGAAAAAGACAACGGCTGGCCACCCATGAAACCTAACACCCGGGGGGCATATGGTCAATCCGACTTCCATTCGGCAGGCTATGCGGGATGGTTGTGCTTCATGACTTTCAGATACCACTTCCGGAGGCAGGGAAACGGAGAGACAGCCCGAGCGGCAGATCTTTGCCGGAGTGCTCCACGAGGCATGGGCCCCGCCCTAAGCGAATAACCCTGAGGCGTATTTCAGGCCCGTGAGGATGATGATTGCCGCGAGCATTCCTTTGATCACCGTCGCGGGCACGTATTTTTGGCATCTGGCCCCCAGGTACATCCCTGCCATGCCCCCCAGGCCGAAAAGGACGCCCAGAAGCCAGTCGGGTGCGATGGAAATACCCGGGAAAAAGGGGGAGATGATCTGGTAGAAAAGGACCCCTGCGACCGAGGTGACAAAGGTGCCCATGAGGGCCGCTCCCGCAACCGTATAAACGGGCAGCTTGAAGAACGAGACAAAGAACGGCGCGATGATCGCCCCGCCTCCGATGCCGTAGATACCCCCCACGATTCCCACCACGAAGCTCAGGGCCATGACTGCCCAAGTGGGCACACTGTGGCTCTCCCCTTGAAACTCGTAGGCGATGCGGCGGATGGAAAGCCCGGTTGCCTTGACGGCTGGCAAGGATTCCCCGTGGGCCTCTGCCGCTTCCCTGCGGCTTCGAATTAGAGACCGGAACCGCGCTTCGGCCGATGACCGGCCCGCACCGGCGCGCCTTTTCGCCAGGTCTCGGACCATACGCGCACCGATGTAGAGAAGGACAAGGGATGCGAACATCTTGAAGTTCTTGGGGTCCGGGAGCCAGGCCACCCTCACCAGGGCCCCGATGAACACCCCGGGAAGGGTTCCGATGACGACGGTCCAGGTCAGGGGCCAGACCATACGCCCTTCTTTGACGTACCGGTACACCCCGCTGGGAATGGCCACGATATTGAAAAGCTGATTGGTGGAACTGACAGAAGGGTCCGTATATCCCAGGAAGGACATCTGGAAGGGAAGGAGCAGGAAGGCCCCCGAAACCCCGCCCATGGAAGTGAAAAAGGAAACACAAAAGGCCGCCAGCGGCGGGAGCCACGGGGCGACGGTGATGCCTGCGGCTTCGAAGTACATGGTGGCGACCCCTCCGACAAACCTTTTCGGAACAAAGACAATGTGACACGAAAACGAAAGCTTTCGTGTCACATAATGCATCCCCAAAACCGTTGTCAAGGGAGAATCGAAAGGAACGACGGGGCCCCGCGCAGGGCCGTTTGCTCGGTCGGAACTCCTATGGTAGACTCGACCGTGCAGGAAGGAGAGTGTCATGCCGTCGGCCTCGGCAGAAAGTCCGCGAACAGGAACCATGCCAAACCCTGACCGTGAACGGGACGCGGGGTTCAATCCGGCGAGTGTCCTGGCCACACCCGAGGATGCCCCGTGCCTGGACACCCTGGACATGGGACGCCTGGAAAATGCCTTCAGGACGTGGTGCGAGGTGCCTGCGAGGAGAGGTCTGGGTTTGTCTAGGAAAAGGATCTTCGGGGTATTCCTGATCATTCGGTACACGGGGGCACGACTCGGCGAGGCCCTGAACCTCAACCTTGACACGGATCTTCTCCACGAAGAAGGGGCGCTCGTGCTCGGCGCCCACGAGAAAAGAGCCCAGAGTGCGCTTCGCCACGTTCCGCTGCACCCAACACTGGTCCGTGAGCTGCAAGAGTTGCGGGAAACGGGCTTTTCGTTCGACTGCACCGAAAGAAAACTGTATGTGGACCCGGGGCATGTCCGGCGCAAATTCTACGAGAGGGCCGCAGGCTGCGGGTTTTCTCCGGAGATGGGCAGCCCCAACGCCATCCGCAGGGCCAGGGCCGTGGAACTCTTGCGGGAAGGAATGCCCCTGCCCGTGGTCCAGCGGCTGCTGGGCCAGTCCTCTCCGAACCTTGCAGCATCCTATGTGGCCATGTCGGGCACGGACGTGCGTCTTGTGGCCCGCCATTACATGGAAAAGGAAGCCCGGCACCAGACAAGCGCCCGAAACACCTTTTTCGGAAGGGTCACCGGTATCGAAAAGGGGGACATCCAGTCCCGGATCGAAACCACCACCCTGGGAGGATTCGTCCTCGTCACCGTGATCACCAACACGAGCCTGGAGAGGCTGGGCCTGAGAGAGGGCATGTTCTGCACCGCCGAGGTCAAGGCCCCCTGGGTGATGCTCTCCACAGGCAAGGACAGGCCTTCGGTCACCGCCGACAATCGTTTTCCCGGCAAGGTGCGCCGCGTTGCCTTGGGCGCCTTGACAGCGGAATGCGTCATCGTCCTGGAAGACGGCACGGAGATCTGTTCGGTGATGACATCCCGGAGTGCGGGCCATCTCGCATTGAAGGAAGGGATGACCGTCTGGGCGTCCTTCAACGCCTTCCAGACCGTCTTGAACGTGGAACGACCCTAAACCCCGCCGCCCCGCGGTCCTGCCGAACCTGCAAATTTCGTCACCGGGGCCGGGCCGGATGGGGCCGCTTTGTGGAAGGCCGGTTTCTTCCGCACGTGTGCCTCGCGTGGCCATTGACTACGACTCTTTGACGGTTGTGCAAGCGCAGGGACAACAGCGGATCCATGTCGCTTTTGTACTCCCGGTGCGTCTTCGCCAAGAAAAAGCAAATCGGGTCTTGATAACCGTTTCGGCCGGCCGGGTTCCTGCTTCCGACCTGGGAGCACGGGCGTCTCGCCTGCATTGCGGCGTGTGTGCCAAGATTCCCGGCCTCCCAGGCAACTCGACACAACCACGGGTACCTTCTCCCTTCGATTCCAAGGCGGCGGCAATGTTTCCCGGCCGCCGCGTTACTGCCGGAGAATCTGCGCCAGGCTTGGCAGAACGAGCAGGCTACAGGGCTTTCCATTGCCACGGCTCTTTCCCGGAAGGTTCGGCCGGACTTTGCCGTAAAAGACGGTTCGCGATGTGATTGCGGCTTCCCTGAACGCTCGATGCAAGCGGCTCGACCCGCTGTACGCAGAACGGCCCTGTGAATTTGTCTCCACCGGCGGTGTAAAGCACAGGCTTGCCGGCGCACGTGGTGCCGGGGCGATCGGCACGGGGTTTGTGAAGGAATTCGGTGAGCGAGACGGGCAAGCACTTGCCGATGATAAAACCGTTCGAAAAATCAACGACCTCCCCAGGCAGGTGAGCGACTGGTTTCAATTGAAAAAGTAGGGCGGCGTTTCAGATTGTGTTGAAACGCCGCCCCCGTATGCTGCTACAGCCTCGTTTGAGCCTTCAAAAGGTCCGTCGGTTCGTGGCGGTTATCGCTTCCTGATCTTCCGATTTGCAGTTCGCAATACGCTTCAGAAGCCCTCGAAGACGTTTACGCTACCATCAGGCGAGGTCGAACCGGTCAAGGTTCATCACCTTGTTCCACACCGCTACAAAGTCGTGCAGGAACTTGTCCTGGGAGTCCTCAGACCCGTAGACCTCCGCCAAGGCCCGGAGCTGGGAGTTGGAACCGAAGATGAGGTCGACACGGGTGCCGGTCCACTTGAGTTCGCCGCTCCTGCGATCACGACCCTCGAACACGTCTTCGTCCTGCGAGGTTGCCTTCCATGTCGTGCCCATGTCGAGCAGGTTCACGAAAAAGTCATTGGTGAGCGCCTCCGGCCGCTTGGTGAAGACGCCGTGCTTGGACTGTCCGAAGTTGGCATTCAAGACGCGCATACCGCCAACGAGGACCGTCATCTCAGGAGCGGTCAGGGTCAGCAGTTGCGCACGATCGATTAGCAGTTCCTCCGCCGACACGGCGTATTTGGTTTTGAGGTAGTTGCGGAACCCGTCTGCAGCCGGTTCGAGCACGGCGAAGGACTCCACCTCGGTTTGCTCCTGCGAGGCATCCGTGCGCCCCGGCGTGAAGGGAACGGTCACATCGTGACCGGCATTTTTCGCGGCTTGCTCGACACCTGCGCATCCACCCAAGACAATCAAGTCGGCGAGCGAAACCTTCTTCCCGCCCGACTGCGCACTGTTGAACGCCTTTTGGATCCCCTCAAGGGTCTGCAGCACAGTCTTGAGTCGGGCCGGCTGGTTCACTTCCCAATCTTTCTGCGGCGCGAGACGGATGCGGGCTCCGTTCGCCCCGCCGCGCTTATCGGAGCCGCGGAACGTGGACGCCGACGCGAAAGCCGTCGAGACCAGTTGAGAGACGGACAGTCCCGAGGCAAGGATCTTGCCTTTGAGGGCGGCGATGTCCTGCGCGTCGATCAGCTCGTGATCGACTGCGGGCACCGGGTCTTGCCAGATCAGTTCCTCCGCCGGGACCTCCGGGCCGAGATAGCGCGAGCGGGGGCCCATGTCGCGGTGGGTCAGCTTGAACCAGGCCCGGGCGAAGGCGTCGGCGAATTCCTTGGGGTTCTTCAGGTAGTGCCGCGCGATCGGTTCGTAGATGGGGTCGAAGCGAAGGGAGAGGTCCGCCGTGGTCATCATCGGCCGGTGTTTTTTGGACGGATCATGGGCATCAACCACCATGTCACTTTCGGCGACGTCCTTGGCCAGCCACTGATGCGCACCGGCCGGACTCTTGACCAGCTCCCACTCGTATTTGAACAGTATCCTCAGATAGCCCAAGTCCCATTTGGTCGGGTTCGGCTTCCAGGCGCCCTCGAGGCCGCTTCCGATCGTATGAGCGCCTTTGCCGCTGCCGAAGCGGCCCTTCCAGCCCAGCCCCTGCTCTTCGATAGGGGCGGCTTCTGGCTCAGGACCCACATGGGACGCAGGACCCGCGCCATGGCATTTGCCGAAGGTGTGCCCGCCGGCGACGAGAGCGACGGTCTCTTCGTCGTTCATCGCCATGCGCGCGAAGGTCTCGCGGACGTCACGGCCGGAGGCCACCGGGTCCGGATTGCCGTTGGGCCCTTCCGGGTTGACATAAATGAGACCCATCTGCACGGCCGCGAGAGGGTTTTCGAGGTTCCTATCACCGGAATAGCGCTTGTCGCCAAGCCACTCGGCCTCAGAGCCCCAATAGATGTCCTCTTCCGGCTCCCAAACGTCCACGCGCCCGCCGCCGAAACCGAAGGTCTTTAACCCCATCGACTCGATGGCGCAGTTGCCGGCGAGGATCATGAGATCGGCCCAGGAGATCTTCCTGCCGTATTTCTGCTTGATCGGCCAAAGCAGACGGCGCGCTTTATCGAGGTTCACGTTGTCCGGCCAACTGCTAAGGGGCGCCAACCGTTGGCTGCCGGACCCCGCGCCCCCGCGGCCGTCACCCATGCGGTATGTTCCTGCGCTGTGCCACGCCATCCGGATAAAAAGCGGCCCGTAGTGACCCCAATCGGCCGGCCACCAGTCCTGCGAGTCGGTCATCAGCGCATAGAGGTCCTTCTTCACGGCCTCCAGATCGAGCTTCTTGAATTCCTCGGCGTAGTCGAAGTCCTCGCCCATCGGATCGGACAGGGAGGAGTTCTGGTGGAGGATCCTCAGGTTCAGCTGGTTCGGCCACCAGTCTCGGTTCGACGTGCCCCTGCCGGTCATGGGTGCGTGGTCTCTGCCCGTGTCGGAGCGGTCGCTCGCTTCACTCATGACGTCGAGTCCTTTCATGCTTGGGATTCTGGAACCGTGCCAAGGAGTTCTACCCAGAATCGCTGCGCGACGTTCGACGCCGGACTCAGGCCCGCACCGCCGCCCCGCCGCCGGGCGCAGGCCGGCGTCAGACGGGCTGCGCCGCGCGGCGCTCGACGCCGGGCTCAGGCCCGCGCCGCGCCTCGGGACTCGCCTCAGACGCGCCGCGCTACCGCCACGCCGGCGTCCCACCCGGGGGCGCGCCCGCCACCCGGCATCCGGGCCGGCTCCTCGCCGATCCCGCTGCGCACGAGGAGCCAGGAGACGATCGAGTTCGAGTTCCACATCTCTCCGGCCTTGAGCTCGTCGCGCCCCCACACCGGTGTGGGCACGTGCGGAGTCAGCTCCAGCACCCGCCGGGCGAGCTCCTCGTCTTCGGTCAGCCGCTGCGGGCTCTCGACCGCTTCATCGAGGTCGGGGATGACGCCATCGCGCCAGCAGCGAATCTCGTAGCGGAAGAGGCGCAGGCGACCCGCCACGCGGCTTCCGACCGGACCTCCGGCGACGGCCCCCCGCGCCCGCGCGTCGCCCTTCGGCACGGGGGTGCTCTCGATCGTGTAGCGACCCGCCGCCACGCGGACGACGAGCGCCGCATGATAGAGGTCGAGGGGCCGGCGGCGCTCGAGCCGCGAGACCGCCGCCTCGAAGACCTTGCCGTTGAGCCGCACCGAGTGGCCTCCGGCACCCAGGGGGATCCAGTACAGGTCGACGGCGGCGACGGGCGGTGTGTGGGCCAACGGTCCTCCCCTGGGCGGCCTGACGTCGGGCGCGCAGTCTGCGTGCGCTGAGCTGCGCTGCACTGCGCTGCACTGCACTGCGCTGCGCTGCGCTGCGCTGCGCTGCGCTGCGCTGCGAGGATACAACCGCGGTGCGGATGCGCGTAAGGTTCACGCGCGGGCCGGGCACCGCCCTCGAGATCACCGACGCCACCACCGGATCGGCGACCATGTGGGCCACCGATGATGGCCGTGCGCATCGACGCGAGCCCTTCGCCGGCCACCGACCGCCGCCGGCCGGTCGTCAGACAACGAGAGGAGAACGCATGTTCAGGGGGATGAGGCGCAAGCGGCAACTGCTCCCCGAGGCGGAGACGGTCGCCATGCTGCAGTCGTGCACATCCGGAGTCCTGGCGGTGCAGGGTGACGACGGCTATCCCTACGCTGTCCCCCTGAGCTTCGCCTACGAGGACGGCAGGCTCTTCTTCCACTCGGCGACGGCCGGCCACAAGATCGACGCCATCGGACGCGGCGACAAGGCCTCGTTCTGCGTCATCGCCGCGGAC
>ENA-OSEO01002884-OSEO01002884.1-sediment-metagenome-genome-assembly--contig:-NODE-2884-length-22322-cov-16.434075_pt1 | contig 22322 bp, 17 predicted proteins | sample MGYA00237883_ERZ534232 | MGnify/ENA metagenome assembly ERZ534232
TTCCGTTCCAGGATGTCGACGACGCCGGGGCGCGCCGTACTCAGACGCAGGCGGCGTAAGGGAAGAAAAGTGATTTCAGCATAGGCCGGATACGGCCTTTGTTTTTCTTGCCGCAATGCTTTTTTTTGCAGCAGGGCGGTTCTCGCAGGCAGGAAGCGGGAAGGTTTTACGTGAACAGAAAATATTCGTTGAAAAAAAACCGTGATCTCCAGTATATCTACCGTAGGGGGAAAGCTAAAGGCGCGAAATCGATGCTGCTCCTTTTCATGGAGAAGCGCACGGGTACGGTGGCGGTAGGTTTCTGCGTGAGCAAAAAGATCGGCAACAGCGTTGTGCGCAACAGAGTCAAACGGCGGATGAAGGAGGCTTTCAGGCCCGAGATCGATAAGCTCAGGCCGGGCAGCCGGATGGTTTTCATAGCCCGGCCGCCGCTTGCGGAAGCGTCCTTCGAACAGATCAAAAAAACCATGCGGTATCTATTGCAAAAATCGGGGATGTACAGGGAGGAAAGCGTATGATCCGCCGCGTCATGACGGGCATGATCCGACTGTACCAGAAACATATTTCCCCTTCGATCCCCAGGCATTGCCGGTTTTACCCGACATGTTCGCATTATGCCGTGGAGGCGATTCGCTGCCACGGACCCATTAAGGGCCTGGGTCTGGCGGTGTGGCGATTGCTTCGGTGTAATCCCTTTAACCCGGGCGGGTACGATCCTGTGCCCCCCAAGAAAGAAGACCGGCATTCGAACGCTATTGCGCTAGACCAGTAAAAGCGGGGAGGAAGCTAACTTGGATTTTTTATATAATAATTTCATCTCTGACTTTTTCAGCATGATCCTCCAGTGGATCCACGATGCGATTACAGGAGATTACGTATTAGCGATTCTGCTGGTGACCCTTCTTTTGCGGCTGATGCTGCTTCCGCTCGATATCAAACAGAAGCGTCAGATGCGGAAGATGACCGCGATGCAGGAGCGGGTCAATAAGATTAAAGAGCGATACGCGAACAATAAGGAAAAACAGCAGAAAAAAATATCGGAGTTTTATAAACAGGAGGGGGTCAGCCCGTTTTCGAGCTGTCTGCCGCTTTTGTTCCAGTTCGTGTTTTTGCTCGCGTTCTTCGGGGCGGTCCGTTCGCTGTCCAACCACGAGACGGTAGCCATGGTGGCCCAGGCCGCGAAGGAAGGTGCGCAGGTACACCTGCCATCGTTTTTATGGATCAAAAACATTTGGCAGCCGGACGCGCTATCGCTTATAGAGAAGACGACAAACGTGCTTCCGAGCGCTGCCGATTTCCAGAACATCGTCAACTCATCACAGGTGCTCAAGGATATGCTGCCGCAGGGATTTAACGCCGATATGTATAATGCGGTTACAAGGACCACTCTCGAACCATACATTGTCGGAGGCGCGAAGGACTTCTTCGGGCAGATCGGTGTTGTGCTCAAACAGTCCAACGGTTATTTCCTGCTGCCGCTCCTGGCAGGTGCATCTGCGTTTTACATGGGGATATACCAGTTTAAATCGGGTATGGTACAACAGCAGGGAAAGATCATGAAATACGGCTTGCCGCTGTTTTCGGTGTATATCTGCGCTGTCACGGGATCGGCTTTCGCCATCTATTGGACGTTTACCAACGTTTTCTCTATCTTACAGCAAATGGTGCTGAACAAGTATTTCCAGCGTGAGAACGACGATGGTGACGACGACGGCAAGAAAAGGAAAATAAACCTGGCATTCTGGAAAAAAAAGCAGGAAGATGCCGTGGAAAAGCCTGTCGATAAGAAGGAGGATGCATAATGAAAAGCGTGCAGGGGACCGGGAAAACGGTAGAGGCAGCCGTTGAAAACGCGCTGAAAAAACTGCAACTCTCCGAAGAGGACGCAGAAATCGAGATAGAAAGCGAAGGTTCCAAAGGCGTATTCGGAATCGGATCGCGGCCGGCGGTGGTTACGGCAACGGCAAAGCCGGAAAAGAAGAACATCGCGGTGGAGTTCATAAAGGGCGTGTGTGAGCGGATGGGGATTGCCGTTAACGTTGAAGAAGCGAAGATCGAAGACGGATACAAACTCACGCTGCGGAGCGACACGACGGGAACTCTGATCGGTTACCGCGGGGACACGCTCGATTCGCTGCAATATCTGACCAATCTCGTTGTTAACCGGAACGCAGAGGAGTACACACGCGTAATGCTGGACAGCGAGAACTACAGGAGCAAACGGCAGCATACGCTCGAAAGGCTCGCTGCAAAATACGCGAAGCGCGCCAGCGAAACCGGAAAATGCATATCCCTCGAACCGATGAAGCCGTATGAGCGCCGGGTTTTGCACGCGACGCTCCAGGATCATGAGCACGTAACGACGTACAGCGAAGGCGAAGAACCGTACCGCCGCGTGGTCATCAAGCCCAGATGAGCGAAAGCTGCCAAGAAGAACCGGAAGAGGACGGGCCCGCGGCCTCTTTCCCGGCCCGTTCTCCCGAAAGTCTGTGGATTGCTTCTTCCAGGGCCCGGTTGAACTCGTCCGTGCGGTCCATCATCAGGAAATGGTCCGCGTCCTTAAGAACAATGGCATCGAAGGAAAACATGTGCCGCCGGTTGGCTTCATAATTGACGGGCCACAGATCGCCGTTCACGGACATGACGGGAACTCGGATTTTGTCAAATATTTTAGCCGCTTCCCCCGTCATATACTGGGACATCATCTCGTTCATCGCGCTCAGGGCCACGGCGGGCGGCGCAGCCGACATATCCGAGAGAATCCACTCGCGGAGCGGCGGATCGGTCCGGGATGAAATCATCTCCCCTGCGAACTGCCGGCTTCCGGTTCTAAAATCCTTTTCCAGGGGAGCAAACATCTTTTCGAGCTCTTCCCGTGTCACCGGATACTCTATGTTTTCGAGGGTATCCACGCCGATCAGGCCTGCAACGCGATCGGGCATGAGCCGGGCAGCCTCCGCAATCACCGAACCGCCCATGGAATGGCCTATCAGAATGACGCCTGCGCCGCCGGTTGCTTCCACAACGGCGCGCACATCCTCTCCGAAGGCCCCCATGGTATATTTCGTCCGTGCCGTTCCCGAGTGGCCGTGACCGGCGAGATCAAGCGTCACGACACGATGGTTTCCGGAAAAATACGGCAGCTGGGCACGCCAGTAGCGGGAATCGCAACTCCAGCCATGAACGAAGACGAGGGTCGGCTCTCCGGAACCTTGTATTTCGTATGAAATCGGGGTGCCGTCCTTGGAAAAGGCCACATGAGGCCAGTCCGCCTGCGCCCGGGCCACTCCAGCGATCAGAAGGAGCAGCATGAGACACCCGGCCAGGGTCAAGCCAAACTCTTTTTTCGCTCCGGCAAGGCCTGTTTCAGTTTTCATTGACGACCTCCGCTCCCCTCCGCACGGCGGGGAAAATAGTGACCGATGACTTCTCCCGCCTTTCTCAGCCAGGATTGACGCTCCTCATGGGTACTCGTGACCATGACGGTGAATGTCTCCCGGTGGAAGGCCGGAACCCCGCAGAGATCGAAGATGCAATTTTTCCAGAGAAGCTGCAGGGGATCCCCGAATACTTCACTTTCTCTCCCGGGTGGCGTGTTTGCCGTATTGAACACAATCGCCGCTTTCGCTTTCAGAAGGCCCTCAGGCACGCCTTCTCCCTGGTCTTCGCCGACGAACCGGTACGCCACCCCGGGCCTCATGACCCGGTCGACCCATCCCTTGAGAATGGCCGGAGGCTGTCCCCACCAGTTGGGATGAATAATGACGATGCCTTCCGCTTTCTGGATCTCCCCGCAGTGCTTTTCCACCTCAAGGGGCAGGGAAACATCCCCGGGGATCTCCTCAAACGGCAGTATGGGGTTGAATTTCTCCCCATACAGATCGTGAAAACTGACCTCATGGCCGTTTTCCAGGAGCTTTTCAACGGTTGTCTTCGCTATGGCGTGGTTGAAGCTCTCCCTGCCGGGATGAGCCAGAATAACGGTTATTTTCATTTCCGAAAATCGTCTCCTGTTCATTCCATGAAAAGGTTCGAACGTCCCGTCTCTCAGGCCGTTCCGCCGCCGCACTCACAAAACAGTTCTTCTAAGATGGTTTTAAAAAAAAGTCCAGAGGCCGGGCGCCCGGATTCCGGGGAACGAGGACTCCGTCCCTGCACTCCGGAATGGCGGGGGATAAAAGGCAACAAGGCCTGTGGACCTGCTGCGAAGCCGTCATACTTTACGAAGCCGGAAAATTTTTAAAGTAACACTGCACGGGGATATCGTTCACACAGGCGGCCAGGCACCTGTTGCAGGATACGCAGGCGGCGGCTTCCGTTTTTCCTTCTCTGATTCTTCTGACGAGATAAGGCTCCCTGATGAAAGGGCGGCTCATGGATATGCCGTCGGCATATCGTTCCTCCAGGGCCTTCCTCATCTCCGACACTTTTCGCATACCGCCCACAACGAACAGGGGGATGTTTCCAAGGACGGGTTTTATCATCCTGGCAGCCTGAACATTGTATCCTTCATCAAAGCCGAATTTTCCGGCCATGCTTCTCATCATAAGCCTCCCCACGGGCTTTTTCCAGAATGGGAGGCTGTATATCAATTCCTTCGCCGGGACATCGCCCCGGCACATGTTCATGAAGGAATAGAGAGCCGATCCGCAGCTCACCTCCAATCCGCCGATCCCCAGATCCGACAGCCACCCGGCGTATGTCACAGCCAGGGAAGGCGTTATTCCCTCCGGTTTTGTGTGGTCCTGGGCATTCAGTTTTATCAGGACAGGCATCCCTTGCGGTATCTCCCTTTTGACCGCTGAGAGGAGTTCCTTCAGAAAACGGAACCGGTTGGCGTCGGACCCCCCCCATTCGTCTTTTCTGTGATTGAAAAAGGGCGAAAGGAATTCACTGATCAGATATCCGTGCGCGGCATGCAGTTGGATTCCATCCACGCCGGCCTGAACGGCCCGACGGGCCGCGGCAGCGAAAGACCGGATCACCTCTTGTATTTGATTCGAATTCATCTCCTCCGGTTTGACGAAATTGACGGGATCTCTTCCCCTGCGTGAAGGCCCGATCGGCGTCCGCCCGATCATCGCTTTCGTCGTCTGCCTCCCCGCATGCATCAGCTGAAAGGCTATCTTTCCGCCCTCCCGATGAACGGCTTCAACCAGCCTGCTCAGGCCGGGAATCATGCGGTCGCTGTGAATTCCCATCTGGTGCCCGTAGGCCCGGCCCAACGGGTGAACATGCATGCAACCGGTAATAATCAGGCCCACCTCTCCCCTGGCCAGATTTCGATATCTCTTGATGAGCCGGTCACTGACCTCACCCTCCTCCGAAGCCATGACTTCATAAGTTGCGGAATGGACAAACCGGTTCCCGATACGCATATTTCCCATATCTATCGGTTCGAAAAGATCGGGCATGGTTCCCCTCCTCCTTCTCTCAATTCCACGGACAAAATCATATCTGTCTGAAATGATTTTAGAATTGCGCTATCCATTGGTCCGGCCTGTAAAACCGGAAACCCGGGGAGACACCCACGGAACCGGGAACGACTTCTCATAGTATTATCATGGTTCGTTTTCTTCGAATAAGTCGGGGTAAATCTTTTCGGCACATTCTGGACAAATACCATGACTGAATACGGCATCCGAATGGTCCCGAAGGTAACTCTCGATCCTGTTCCAATAACCTTTGTCATCCCTGATTTTCTTGCATGACGCACAGATGGGGAGCAGTCCGCTGAGTGTTCTGACATTGGCGAGGGCATCCTTGAGTCTGTCTCTTTCCAAATTTACGGCTTGTTCGGATCGTATCCGGTTGGCAATTTCCGTATGGAGCGTTCTCATCATTCTACCCATGACATATCCGAAAAATACCGTAAAACCTGAAGCCAGGGCTATCAACATCAACAAGTACAATTGCATCCTCTTCGCATTTTTCAAGGCATTCAATTTCAGATTATGTTCCAATCCTATCTCAAAAGCCGCCAGTTCAACACCCAACTCTCTTATTGCCGAAAGATCTTCATGAATTCTTAATGTCGTCTCCCGGTGTTTCTCCATCTCGAATCGACCCGCGTTCTTCAGGTCGTTGTCATGACATGCCATCAGCATATTGCCGGCGGAGAGAATACCGCCGGTATGCTGTTTGATCCCGCCGAGAATTTTCCTGGCTTCGGGATTTTCTATTTTCTCATCGAGAATTGACACCTGTTCGTCCAGGGAAGCCATTCTCTTCGGAAATTTATCCTTGTCCGCTTTTCTGCCGAACATCAGATAAAGAAGAAGATGGCCTTCCGCCCGCTTCGCATAACTGCTTGCTTCTGCCGCAGCCGTGGTAATGTCTCTGAAATGCTTCTCGCCCTCTTCGAACGATACACGGATCCGTTTATTGTTTTCCAGAGCATAAAACCCAATGACAGCCATCATGGCGATCAAAGTTAAAAATCCGGTAAAAACGAACCTGTATTTCATTTCTCACATCAATTTCAGCCTCTGTTCATACAAAACGATAATATTTCCCCTGACGTTCACTCCGGTCTCCTTCCCCCTGTCGGTCGTCGAGCCCATACGGCTTTTCTCTTGAGATAAGCGGGGGTCCTGGGGCTTTCAGCGGGCGGAATGGGAATATGACAAAGCGGCTCGACAGCCCCTTACTTCCCGAAGACGTCTTCTTCATAACGGTTCAAGGCCATGCTCAGGGAGGCTTTCGCCCAGTTCAAGGGAACGATGGGCGAGGGCAGGAGAAACGTTCTCCCGTCTATCGCAACGGTGTTGATGCTTTCAGGGGCCAGGAAGGGGTGAAGGTCCGTTCCATCGGCTGCGATAAGCGGACTTTCTTCAAAGCTTCCGGTAATCTGCCCCAGCGCCCGTTTCAGGTGGATCGTCGCCAGGTGGATATCCTGCCTTTTCTGAACCGGATCGGCCGTCATTGACGCGAGGTGCAGCCGCGCAAGCACCAGAAGGCTGTCAAAAAACCACTGCGCTTCCGTGTGGGGCATGAAATTGCTGAATCGCCCCAGAAAAGCGGCGCGGGACGAAGCATCGCCCGTTTCCGTCAACCCTCCGCTCTTTTCCGATCGGCCCGGTTTCCGGATCCAGTAATTTCCCGATTGATAACTGTCGTTCTCATAACGCAGGATCCCCGCGGGGCGCTTCAGGGTTTCCACAATTTCCAGCACCTGCCGCAGATCCCGTTCCGAAAGTCCCCCGAGCGCCGAGGGAACGATAAGGGTGGTCAGGTAGGCGTCAGCCCGGCGGCAGCGCACATCATCGGGCGGATAATCGGGAGATTCACCGCCGAGGGCAAGCTGGCGCCTGACCGTCTTCAGGCCCCTTTCGATCAGCGAGGTCATCTTTCCCCCGCACCAGTAGGATTTGGAGTGGCCGTCCACCCGGGTCAGACCGGAAAGGAATTTCTGTCTGAATTCCCCGGCCGTGCCTTCCGGCGTTCCCGTAAAGAGCAGGGAATCCCAACACTGGAGAGAGCGGGTCACCAGCCCGATGCTCGAAGTGTTGCGGCGGTTTATCTCCTCCCAGGCCCCTGCATCTTCGAAGGTTTCAAATTTGATGGCATCAAAATAGGCGGGAAATTTCATCAGTACGGCATGCCTCTCCCCGGTGAGGTCGCCGGCCCGTATCAGTCCCTTCGTGACCGCGCTGGCCAGGGCGATAAGAAAAATGCCGTGGGCATCGTTCTGCTTATGGTTCCATACCTGCGGCTTTCCTCCGACAGAGACATCGGCCAGCGTGGGGGAACGGCCGTCAAACCGGATGTGGGGAACTTTCATCTTGTCCGCCCCATGGGCCGGATGGGCGATAATGTCGTCGAACCTGTCACGCTGGGCTTTTGTGGCGTAATAATCCCAGAGGGCCAAAAGGAGCCTGCGCGCCTCGGAACGCCGTTCCGGCTGTTCCTGAAGGGCGAAATAGATCCAGACCGAATCCCTTACCCAGATGGCGTCATAGTGCGTCGTGTCCTTTCTTCCTCCCGTATCCCGGTCGGCCGCCCGGGCAAATCCCCTGGGCGTCAATCCGATTTTCAGTCCGGGCGCGAGTCTTTCTCTGATTTTTTTCATCCCATCTTTATCGAGGGGCCGGGCGATCCATTGTGCGATTTCAGGATTGAAGGCAACGACAAACGCACCCTCCGGCGTCGGGACATTCCGAAAAGCGGTGTGTTTCGACACGTAATTCTTGACGTTCCCGTAGGCGGATTCCTTCCCGCTCATCGGTGAATCCCCGGCCGATGAAAGGGGGCACAGAAGGATCGTCCCCGCCAGTAAAATGAAAACGAACGAAACAAGCCCCCCCCCTTGTGCGATTTTCCGCCTTTTCTCGAATATGTTATGTTGGGGAAGACCTTCTGTCAATGAGTTCCCGTTGATCGGCACGCTCATCCTCCTCGGCTTCACGGGGTTGACGGTCCGGGGGCATCAGCGCCTCAGATTCTCCCGTTCCTCATCATAATCGGCATATTCATAGCCGATCCGCCGGAAGGTATCCTCAAGCTTCAGGAAGGCCTCAACCATATCCGGATCAAAATGCTTCCCCTTTCCCTCGGCAATGATCGCCACCGCTTTTTCATGCGGAAAGGGCGGCTTGTAGACCCTTCTGCTGATCAGGGCGTCATAGACGTCGGCAATGGCCATGAGCCGGCCTTCGATGGGGATGTCATCCCCTGCGAGGCCGTCGGGGTAGCCTGTGCCGTCCCATTTTTCATGGTGGTATCCCGCCATTCTCCCGGCATGATGCAGAAAGGAGTTTACTCCAAGCTTCCTCTCCTGAACGGCAATGACATCCCTGCCATAGGCGGCATGCTTCTTCATTTCTTCAAACTCCTCCTCCGTGATCTTGCCCGGCTTCAACAGGATGCTGTCCTTCACCCCGACCTTGCCGATATCGTGCAGCGGCGCCGACTTATAGAGAAGATCCACCACGGAGTCGGTTAAAAATTCCTTATATTTCAAATGATTTTGAAGGTGTTTGGCCAGGACTTTGACATAGTGCTGCGTCCGTTTGATATGGCCGCCGGTTTCCGGGTCCCGATACTCCGCCAGGGTCCCCATCGATTCGATGGTGACCTCCTGCGTCAGTTCGAGCTGTCGCGTCCGTTCCTTGACCAGCTCTTCCAGATGGTCGCGATGCATTTTCAGTTCAAGCTGGTTTTTCACCCTGGCTTTCACCAATTCAGGGCTGAAAGGCTTGGTGACGTAGTCGACAGCCCCGAGAGCCAGGCCTTTCGCCTCATCCTGTTCCTCCGTCATGGCCGTCAGGAAGATGACGGGGATATGACGGGTCGCCTGATCCGCCTTTAATTTTTCGCAGACCAGGTAGCCGTCCATCCCGGGCATCATGATATCGAGGAGAATAAGATCCGGTCGATGATCGGCTACCGATTCCAAGGCGTTTTCGCCATCCATGGCCACGCTGACGTCGTAATCGTTGCCAAGGGCATAGACCAGGATATCAACGTTGCTCTCGGTGTCATCCACCACCAGTATGCTGCATTTCGACAGATCGCTCATGGTTCTCCCCCGTCGGACAGATTTTTCATCCTCACGCCTTGCGCAGTTGTTCAAGGAGCGATTCGATCACCGGCAGGGCCTCCTTGAACTTATATTTTGAAACGAATTCCCGAAGCTGCACGATCTCGACCTTCAGTTTTTCCGGCCACGAATACCGGCTGATCCCGGCGAGAATCTCCTGGCACTGCCTTGGTTTTTTCCTGTCAATGAAGGCCTGCAGTTTCTCAAGGCATTCCTTCAGCTCCGCAGGATCTCCGGTTTCCCTCTCTCCCCTCTCCTCCTCACAATCCTCTTCCGCTTCGACAAAATCCCTCAAACCCCTCATGACCGACTGGATCTGACCCTCGAAGATATCCAGCAACCCGCCTATGTTCTCCAGGTCGCCGTTCCTGATCGCCCCTTCCACGTCGGCACCGGCTGCCTTGAGACTCTTTGCCCCGAGGTTGGCGGCAACTCCCTTGACCGTGTGGGCCAACCGGGTGCCCAGTTCCAGGTCCTCCCGGGCAAGGGCCTCTTTGATTTTTTTCGTGGTGTCGGGATACTCCTTATAAAACTTCACAAGAAGACTTCTGTACAGTTTCTCGTTGCCCCCCGCCGTGGAAAGGCCGGACTTCATGTCCACGTCCCGGATTTGCGGCAGGGGCCGCTTTCCGGCGGGTTTCTCCTCCCCGGATGTCTTCCCGGGAAGATCCCCGGGGGGTTCCCGTTTCCCCGGCTTGATCCATTTTATGAGGGACCCGAACAAGTCCTCCGGAACGATGGGTTTTGTCACATGGTCGTTCATTCCCGCCCCGATGCTTTTCTCGCGGTCGCCCGCCATGGCATGGGCGGTCATGGCGATGACCGGGATTTCCCGGGTCTCGGAATCCAGGCTGCGGATGGCCCGGGTTGCTTCGATGCCGCTCATTTCCGGCATCTGGATATCCATCAGAATGGCGTCATACCGGTTCTCCTGCGCCATCTTCACGGCTTCCTTGCCGGTATGGGCTATCTCAACCACCAGTCCCGCCTGTTCCAATATCTCCCGGGCGACCTGCTGGTTGATCTCGTTGTCCTCGGCCAACAGGATACGCGCACCGCGGATATCCTTCAACGCCTTGTATTCCTTTGATTTGTCAATAGTCGCATCATGGCCTCCGTGTCCTTCCCTTCCAAAAGCCTCCATGGTGGCGTCAAACAAAAGGGACCGGCTCACCGGCTTGACCAGGAACCCGTCAAGCTTCAGGTTTTCGGCCTGCCTCATGATCTCTTCCCGGCCGTAGGCGGTCACCATGATGATCCTGGGCTGGAGGGAAAGGCCCAATGTCTTGATCTTCCCGGCGGCAGCCATGCCGTTCATGCCGGGCATCCGCCAGTCCATGTAGACCACTTCGAAGGGACGGCCCTCCTGGTCGGCCTGGACGATGTCGTTCACCGCCCCTTCCCCGGATGCAGACTCGGAAACCACGAATGACATGCTCTCCAGCATGTTCCGCAGTATATCGCGGAAGGTCTGGCTGTCGTCCACGACCAGGACCGGTTTGCCGCGCAGGTCCGGCTCGGGCAGCAGCGCCCGGGCCTTCGCCGCATGCAGCCCGAACAGGGCGGTAAAAATAAAGATGCTGCCTTCTCCGAAAACGCTTTCCACCCAAATCTCCCCGCCCATCATCTCGCACAGTTTCTTGGAAATGGTCAAACCCAGGCCGGTGCCGCCGTATTTACGGGTGGTGGAGGTGTCGGCCTGGGAAAAGGGCTGGAAGAGTTTCCGCTTCTGGTCCTCAGTGAGACCGATACCGGAATCCTTCACTGAAAACCGCAGTTTCGCCGTTTCGCCGCTTCTTTCAACGGTTGAAATACTGACGACGATCTCGCCTTTTTCCGTGAACTTCACCGCATTGTTGCAGAGGTTGGTCAGGATCTGGCCGAGACGCAGAGGATCGCCGACCAGGCCGGTCGGCACATCCTTGTCGAGATTAATGAGCAGTTCCAGTCCTTTTTCCTCCGCCCTGATGCCGACGAGGGTGCCGAGGTTGCCCAGCACATCCTCCAGTTGAAACCTGGCGCATTCCATGTCGAGCTTGCCCGCCTCTATCTTGGAAAAATCCAGGATGTCGTTGATGATGCCCAGAAGCGTATTGGCCGATAACTGCACCTTGCTGATATAATCATATTGTTTTCGCGTAAGATCGGTCTTCAACGCCAGATGACTCATGCCGATAATCGCGCTCATGGGGGTGCGGATTTCATGGCTCATATTGGCCAGGAAGTCGCTTTTGGCCTTGGTGGCCGCTTCGGCGGCCTCCTTCGCTTCGGCCAGGGCGCGTTCGGCCTTTTTACGCTCGGTGATGTCGCGGATGGACGCCACGACCAATACCCCCCGGTTCGTCTTGATGGGGCTTAAACTGATTTCGACGGGAATCAATGTGCCGTCTGAATGAAGGGCTTCCAGATCGGGCCTCAATTCCGATGACAGATGTCTGGGATTCTGAAAATAGTGAGCCTTCATGCCCGCATGCTTCGCTTTCAGGTCATCCGGCAACAACATCTCTATCGGGCGGCCGATCATCTTCTCTTTTTCATATCCGAACAGTTTTTCCGCCTGAGCATTGGCCAGAACGATCAAACCACTCTCATCGACAACGACAAACCCATCCGGCGCGGCCTCCAGCAGCTGCTGAAAATGCTCCCGCGCCTCCTTGAGATCGGCGGTGTGCTCTTCAATGCTGTTCGTCATGGAATTGAATGCCTGCGCCAGCGCACCGACTTCATCCCGGGAGGTGATTTCGATATGATGGGCATAGTTTCCGCCCCTGATTGTCCGGGCCCCGTCTTCCAGCTGCGAAAGGGGTTGAATGATCCGCCGCTTCAGCAGGAAGAACACGTAGATGGAGAAAACGATGGTGATAACCGTCAAAACCGTCACGCTCGAGATAACGGCCTGAAAACGTCCACGTACAAGGTTCAGCTCGTTTGCGGTTCTCCATTCCAGCAACGTGAAGAACTCGTCGATCGATTTCATGATCCTGGATCTGGCTTTGTGATACGCCTCCCCGTACAGAAGGTCGCGTGCCATTTTCGTGACCGGTTCGCCCTTTACCGTGAAACGGCCTTCAGAATCCTTATAAAGGCCCTTGGCGGCATTTATGGCCATGGTTTCAACGCCCGTCAGGGCATCGGACTCTTTTATTGCCTCCTCCAGCCTCTTCCGTTCCTCGCCTGATATTCCCAGTTCGAGCATTTTACTCTCGATACGGTAGGTTTCCCCTTTTTCATCCACGGTCGCAACGCCGCCCGTCACCAGATCCCAAAAGGCAAGGCTTGATGATCCCGGGTGAGCCCGTTTACCCTCACGAATGGCCATGATCGTGTGAAAATACTGTTCGTATCTGGGATCTCCCGTTAACACGAAAGTTCGTGCAAACCGCGCCAGGTCATCGGACGATTGTTTGAGTTCAAAGGCGAGGTTGAGTGAACCGTACTTCCGGGTCTCGATCCGTGAGAGATCCGCCTGGGCTTTCAAGAGCGTGCTTGCAAACACACCGATGGCGATAATCAATCCCGTAAAAATGAAAGAGACCAGAAACAGCGTTTCTCGGATGGTCAACTGCTTCGGCCGCCCCTTTAAAAACCAGACGATAAAAACAACCACAGCCAGAAGCGCAAAAACGACCGCTATGTTTCGAAGGAGGAAGTTCGTCTGGTTAAAAACGACTGGCCTGGGAAGGGACAGCCTGACAGGTCCTGCGCCCTCCTTTCGAGCATCATAATCGCCGGTCCAGCGTATCAGAACGGCCCGTTTTTCCTCCGGCGCCAATGAAGCCAGGGCCTTGTTCAGGATGGAAACCAGTTCGGGCCAATCCTTGCGCGTCCCGATTGCCAGAACGGACCCTTCTTTCTGCAGATTGGACTGTACTTCGAGATTGGTGAGCAGCTTCTGGGAAATAATATAAATGGCTACAACAAGGTTGCCGGCATAGGCATCGGCCCGGCCCTTCGCGACGGCGGAAAGGCATTCGTCCGTCGACTCGTAATTCACGACGTTTACTCCCGGATAATGGTCTCCGAAATACTTATTGTTGCCGAACCCCCTTTCAAGGGCCAGGGTCTGTCCCGTCAACCGGTCCTCGGTCTCAAAAAAAGTTTCACCTTTGCGGGCTATGATGACATGGGGAATGACCAGATAGGGTGAGGTGAAATTGAGATAGGCCTCGCGCTCCTGATTGGGGGTGACGTCCATCAGCGCATCGGTTTGTCTGTTTCTGACGTCATCCAGATTATCCTCGAACTGTCCCGGGATGATTTTGACTTTAAGACCGGCTCGTTTCACGAGTAATTCAAGGATGTCCACGCCGATACCGGCGGGCTTACCGTCGATATCGACAAAGTTGAGAGGGGGCCAGGCGTTCATCACCCCTATGGTTATTTCAGGATGTGCCTGCAACCAGGCCTTTTCTTCCGATGTATACTGCAACTGCCCCTCAAGGCTTTTTTCGTTTTCCGGATCGACCCAACTCCGGCGGATGGCCGTGGCTTTCGTCAATGGAACGGCGGCCAGCGTCTTGTTCAGGATGGACACCATTTCCGGCCAATCGTTGCGCACCCCGAACGCAAGTTCCTGCGGACCGCCGGAAAGCGGAAAGGCAACCTTCAGATTCCCGAGATTCAAGTGTTTGATGATGTAACTTGAGGCCGCCAGATTTCCAACAGCCGCTTGAATTTCACCATTGGACAACGCCAGCATCGTGTCCTGGGCGGTGGGGTATAAAATGGGCAATATGTTCGTATTTTCCTTGATCCAGCCGTGGTGCGAGCTGCCTTCCTGCACCCCGACCGTGAACCTGGCAAGGTCCCCCTGCGACGCCGGGCCCATACCGCTTTTTCTCGTAAACACCACCCTTGGAAAGGACAGATAAGGATTCGTGAATAATAAATAACCCTCTCGCTCCCTGTTCCTTCCCACGCAGGGCAGGATGTCGATTTCATGCTTCCTGGCTTTTTCAACGACTTCACGCCATGGCAGTCCGGCACTCACCCTCATGGTGACGCCGAGCATCGGCTGGATCAGTTCGACGTAATCAGCGGCTATTCCGCGATAAGTTCCGGTCTCGTCGATAAATTCGAAGGGTGCGAAACCGGGGTCGATCCCGAGTTCAATAACCGGGTGCGTTTCAAGCCATTGCCGTTCTTCCGGGGTTAAATCCACCTTCAGTTCCCGGATTTGCTCGATGTCCTTCGCCGCCGCTGTTTCAACGGCCGCCGGGGCCATCCCGGAGATCAATGCCAGCAGGCTGAGGACCGCCGTCAGCCGCCGAAAAAGATTGCATGAAATCGGCAAATTCCGCTCACGATCCGGCATCGGCGATATTCGGTTTCCCATTGTTCCATCCTTTGGACGGCGATGACCCCGGCCATTCCCCCCATTTTTGGATTTCTGCCGGCCTGCGGCATTTCCCCACACATATCCGAAGTGTAGCCATCTCGCGCAGGATGGTCAACAGATATCTCCGGGCCGGCGATTAAACTCGATTGCCGTACCTTTCGACCTTATGGCTTCGATAAAGATTTCGGGACGTTCCACCGTGAAGCCGATTCGTATCTTCTGAGTTGAAAGGCGAAGAAAGAAGATCGGGCTTCTCTTCGGCCGTTTCCAATCCAAAGGAAACCAGGTCGCAAAATCGCCGGTCCCCCAACATCGCCACCGGCCGTTCATCAGAGCGGGCGGTTTCGTTTCCATTCCGACGACATCGGAAAACTTGACAAACTTGCTCTGTGCGAAAGGGAAATAATATCTCTTGAGTCGGATCCCGTTTTCAAATACGTCGACAAGATCGTCGGAGTAAATTGTGTTCTTATCCATGACCGCGTAAATTCGACACCTCCCGCCCTCCGGGTCTTGCCGGGCAGCCCGTCGGAACAGATGGAGCGGTACGAAGAGGTCCTCGGGGATGCCCTCCGGATCGCTGCATTCAGATGATTACGGACCCGCGGTTGTTGGCGGGACAGTAGATGTTGTCACAAGCCCGACAGACAACGGTCCGGATCTGCAACACGGCAACGGCGGTCATCACCCGGAAAAGGATCAACGACCCGGTGTACCGCCACAACCGTATTGTTACTTGACCACGGTAGCGATTCGATCCCTGACCGGTATGTTCTCCGATTCAAGTCCGGGGGTTTGTCCGTGTAAATCGAATTCCAGGTGGACCTCCGGCCGGAAGATCAGGCAATGGGTGGATCCGCCGAAGTGAAACATTCCAAGCTGATCCCCCTTTTTCACATGCTGCCCCGCCTGGACGGTTATTTCGTTGGATGACACTTCAGCCATGCCGACAAAGAGGGCGCACATCAAGCCGATGTCCGGATTGTCGGCCTCGATGAAGATCAATGCCCTGGACGCCACCTGCGTAATGTAGCCCTGGGAATTATTGGGGCCCGCCGGGTCAAAACCTTCAGACAGGGCTTCCGCATAATATGAACCGTCGACCAGGCGGGTCTTTACGATTTTTCCGCTGACAGGACTGTGCCAGCGATGGTAACTCAACGCACTCAGAAAAGCCTGGTAAACCGTGCCGCCGGCAAACTGTCCGGCAAGGGGGTCCATCGCCGTCATATGCCGCAGCGAGTAAGGCTGCGCCTTGATCCAGAACCGGTCGAGAAGCTTCACGTCTTTCGCTATCCTGTACGGAGCGGATTCACAGGCATTGGCGATTACCGCGTCGTCGCCGGGACTCGCCACCGGACGCCTCCCCGCCCGGAACTGCCTTGTGAAAAAATCGTCCCATGAGGAAAATCCATAATGGGGCGAACCGGGATCGCATATGAAATCCTCCGCAAAGGAAGGCATCGCCTCTTTGGCATCCCGCCCGAACCATCCTTTTTCGGGATCGTCATTCAACACGTAACGGGAGTCCGCGGAACTCAGGAACAGGGCCCATTGATTCAGGATTTTTTTCAACTGGCGGTTTACCTTTTCATTCAAGAAAGCGGAAGTTCCGGCAGGCGTGCCCATGGGCCAGTCGAGAATGGCATTGACAGGGAAACCGACCAGGCCCGTTTTATTGAATCCGGGCGCCATGGTCAAAATCCGGTTCATGACCTGAAGCATCTGGCGATAGTTTCGTATCCGGGGTTTCCCGGTGGGGTCCTTGCCGAAAGACGGATCGTCCGGCACCTGATCGAACATCTGATTGAACAGCATATATAATTGGGGGTCTTCTTCAATTAATTCCTCGAATTCCCGGATGACAGGCGACAAGGGTCCGTCTGCCGATTCGGTTCCCTCAACCAGCCTTGCCATCCATTGATCGAAAAACGACTGATCCGGCGGCAGCCATTTTCCAACGCTGTAAGGCGGAGATTTTTCAGGCGATACGGCTACCGCCGAACATCCGGAAAGAAGGCAGAGAAAAACCGGCACCCATAAGGCGAGAATGACGAGGGTTTTCTTTTTCATATCGTTTCGCCTCCAAATGATTTTACTTCACAAAGCATTTTTATTTTTTCTTTTCATCGTGGACCTGACACCGAAGCTTACGGGGAGGCGTTCCCGGAAACCGGCCCCGTGAATCGGCATGTCAGCCTTTAATCATTCGAACGATGGCCGGCACGGACATCAGCGGGATCCTTCATCGAAACAATTTCGGAATCAGCATCGGTGTCTCTCTTTTATATTCACGGTAGGTTTCGCCAAGACGTTTTTCCAGCTCCGGTTCTTCAATGAATTTGAATTCAAGAATACTGCAGACCACAAATATCGGGGCAAAAACAAGCAAAAGAGACGGGGATCCCGCGAAAAACCCGATCCCGAAGAGAATGAAAAATACGCCTGTCAGCATCGGATTTCTTGCGTAAGCGTAGGGGCCGGTATTGACGAGCCCGGGGGGCGGGCTGACAGGCACGGGGGTTCCCTTCGCTTTTATGAAATGCAGGACCGACCACAACCACAGAAAAGCGCCGATTGCAAAGAGGGGCAGTGAAAGAAGATAATTCCAGGGATACCGCACAGATCCGGAAACATTGAAAACCTCATCGGCTTTCAATGCAAGGAATATGGTCAGAAAAACAAGGATAAGGAAAAAAGCCGCGAATACGGGCGTGAAGATCATCCGGACATGCCGTGACCCCGTAACAACCCGATAAATGAAATCCACGATGTTTCTCATGTCCTTCCGCCATGCCTCAACAGACGGGCTGCCCGACGCCGGCACCGGGTCCGTTCGACCGGTTTGCCCGCCGGGTTTCAAAACAAGGACTCATTATTTGCGGACGTGGCCGTGCCTGCAATACGAATCGATTCGATCATGTAACCCTCTTATCGCCAATGCGCGAATTCAGCGGCGTGGACAGACCTCTCCCCCGACTTTAATGCCTCACCTTTTTTTCATCTCCGCGTCGGCAGTATCAAAGATGAGGGTCATGTATCTGTAAGGGAAAAGGTGCCCCTCCCCTTCCAGTCCGTGCAGTTCACAGCAGGGAACGTTTTCACTGATGTGCCGGCCGAACTCGAATGGAACCAAATGGTCCTCCGTGCCATGAAAGACATGCAGCTTGAAAGAAATTTCCTCAAGCCTGAAACCCCAATCCACATAATGAACGGCCGCGTCGGTCGTAACTCCCTGACAATCCTGCCTGAATGCCTCTGCCTGAGATTCCGTGAAAACCTTTCTGAAATACACTTCAGCGGCTATCTTCCGGTCAGACGCGCACAGTTGTTTCATAAAGGAATTGTATGTCAATTCCGGCATGAACTTCTCGCTCACGTACATGAGATCAAAGAACATTTTGAAAAGGCGCGGGTGTTTCCTGGATAAGCCCACCGAAATCTGATCCAGCTTCGATTCCAGGTATTTTTCCGCGTTCGGCAGTTCCACGAAATTGGTATAACCGGCAAAAGACAGATTGAACAGCAGCCTTTCCGGAATCGCATAGCCGCAAACGGTTGTATGCGCTCCGCCACCAGACCATCCCATAACTCCGAATCGATCGATTCCTAAAGCATCCGCCAGTTCCGCAATGTCCCGGGGATAATCCAAAAGCCTGCGATTGGACAGATAGGTTGACTCTCCCATTCCGGGGCGGTCGGTAGCGATAAACCGGTACTTCCGGCGCGACGCCTCTTCATGAAACAACTTGCCTTCCAGGCGTGACCCCGGGCCACCGTGAGCATAAAAAACGGGACGGCCGGCGGGGTCGCCGAATTCCATGTAGGAAAGAGTTCTGCCATCGTTCAATGAATGATGTTTTGTTTCCATAGTCGGCATCTCCTCTTAAACAAAACTCCGGGCGCCGGGACCAACCAGGACTTGGAATCAGGGATGGGCCATAAAATCCCATTTTTCTTTTTTTACGTCATCAGGCAAGGCTATATCTAATAATGATGGCGAATCAAGAAGCATCTTCCAATCACTTCTTTTAGTGTTGTAATTAATCAGGAATACTCTTATGTTATTACACATCTCAGTAATCGATTGATACCAGTCTTTGTTGTTTTCAATAAAAACAGTAACCCCCTCTTTGTTGATTCTGGACCAAAATACACTATCATTCTCCACGCCAAATATTAATAGTCTACATGGCGTTTTTTCTTTTACAATTATCGAGATAGCTCTCAATTGGGCCGTGCTCAGCTGAATATTGTTCAGAATTCTCATTGCCGAAACAGAAAGATATGAAGGCCAACGGCTGGCCAATTCAATGCTCGGTGATGCAAAAAAAAGTTTTATGATTTTTCCGAAATATTTTATTGCTTTATTCATAATCATCGGATGGTTTTGACGCATGAATGGAATTGTTTATCCAATGTGCCGAAACAGGGCGCGGTCATAAAGCATTATAATGTAAAAAAAGGTACTTATCCATTAATCCCGTTCCATTTTATTCGATTCTTGATTAAAGCCACGACGGCCTCCGCAGATTTACCGAAGTTTACGAAACATTCCGAGGCTACCCTCTGTCTTTCCATACTTAACAAATCGGGATTCTCAATGGCCCTTTCTATCAACTGCCTCAGATCGTCCAGGTGATCAGCGACCAATGAACCTCTCTGCATCAGACGGGCTTTATCAATGTCGACGGGCTCGGTGAACGGCACCTGAAAGATTAAAATGACAGGCTTGTTGAGCATCATGAAATTAAACGCTCTGGATGAAAAATCCGTAATAAGGATATCGGAAAATGCGAGGGCAGGGATATCGTCGATATTATGGTCGATGGCAATGGAATCGAACTTTTGCAGTCGTTTCTTCCAGTCGACCCCTTTTGCATGGAAGAAATTAAATGAGCAGGCATGCAACTTCAAAATAACATTGTAATCCAACTCCTTGAGTATAGCCATGCACTTGTCAAAATATCGGTTTGATATTTGCGAGTTGGCTCTTGTTACTCCCCAATGCGGCCCAAATAATATGGTTTTCTTGTTTGTGTCCAGAGACAGGTTCGTTAAATACCTTTCTCTGGATATTCCCGGATCTGCAAATCGATCAAGGAAAGGAAGGCCCACAGGAATCAACTCAGCCGAATAATCGTTTTTCTCACAAAATTCCTTGACTACATTCACATCATGGGAACCGGCCATGAGCGACAGGTCGAAGTCAAACAATGTTTTATGACGCATAGAACCTGTTATCCTTCTGGGCCTTACACCTGCGCCATGCCACATCAGCCAATTCGTCGTTTTCCTGATTGGGAATTTTGCATATATATCATTATATATAATTAAATCATATGTTTCCAAGATCGTTTCCCAGTAATATTTTATATTTTTATCTGGGATAAGCAGAACATCCCGCGCATACGCTCTGAGTTCGCGAGCCGATTTGAAGGGATACTGCGGATGGAGGAGTATGATGAACGAAAACTCAATGTTTTCTTTCATCAGTTGGGTTATAACCGGCTGGAAGTGCTGCGCCAAGTGAATGGCATAGGTCTGAAATGCTATTCTCTCTTTACCGCCTTTCCTCCTCCAGTTGATAACATTTAACAGGCCTATTACGTTAAGCAGTGTAATGATAATGAATCGGATAATTGCGAGTATATATTGGATGAGTCTTTCAGCGCTTTGGTCCATCTCTCTTGCCCTTCAAGTGTTCCCGGCCTTCAGGCGATTCATTCTTCCCTCGCCTTCTCACGCTTCCCGAGAATTTCAGGGCTTCTTGGGTTCATCCTTCATGCAGACTGCGTTGTATACGTTTTGCCATGAAACGCGGGGCCGGATGCAGCCGGGAAGTTCACCGCAAGGCGGGCAAGCCGCCGAGCGGATCAGACCGCCGTCAGCCATCACGTGCAGCCGGCTTATGGGGCGAGGTTTCCTCTATATCACTTATTTCATCTTCTTGATTTCTTCTTCTACCTCCTCTGCTCCCTCTGCATAGAACTTCTCTTCATCCGGAGCAAGTTCACGGAGCAATCGCAGAATCTCACCGGCGTGAAAGCGTTCTTCGTCGGCTATATCCGTGAGCTTCCTTTCCCTATGATCATTTTAAATTCCATATTCTCACAGGACATTTATTCGGCGGCTAACACTCCGCGGAAAGATGTAACAGGATTTTTGGCCATATTCTACAGATATTTTCGAAGCGGAAGTTCTTTGAAGCGGTTTACGACACGAAAGCAGCGAAAGGGATCAAGGGGTTCGGCGTCTGGGATCACTTTGTGGCCATGCTGTGTTGCCCGTCGGGGAAGGCGAATCCCCTGCGGAAGATTTGCGGGGGATTGGCCGGCGCCTTCGGAAAAGCGAAGCATCCCGGGATCGAGAAGGCCCCGAAGGGTTTTCGGAATGGAGAAAGCTGCCCGTGTCCGGATCCGTCTGCATCGACAACGCCGCGGCGTGGAAACTTTTCGACGGCAATTTTCAATTGAAGGATTACGGGAAAGGAAACGGCTGCACCGCTCTGCCCGGTTCGGGAGAGGCCGCGTACCTGGTGTGTTCAGGCGCTCCCGGGACAGGCGTCAGCCTGAATCTCGCCCCCTGAAAGAGGCAGGGGTCCCGGCGGCCATGGACGGCGAATCCCGGAGATCCCCTTCCTCGGGCACCCTCTGCTGGGGGATGGACCACTGCGAAGTCCGAAAGTTTCCGGGCCGGCATCACCGTATAGGGTTATTTCTCAGGCAGATAATCTTCCCGGACAGGAGAGAAGACTTCAATTGCCACACAGTTCTCCAATATTTCCGCACCGTGTTCCGTGTCGCCCGGAATGCACCAGCTGTCTCCCGGCCCGACCTCAAACGTCTGTGGCCCGATTGTGAGTCTCATCCTGCCCTCAACCAGGTAACCCGTCTGTTCGTGAAAATGGGAATGCCGGGGCAATACGCGATTCGCTTCCAATCTGAATTCTGAAAATAGCGTATTTTCTCCGTATACCAGGGTTTTAAATCTTATCCCCGGCAACACTTGCTTATACCCGCTATCGTTCGCTTTGCAGAACAAGACAATCTCCTTTCCGTCTTTCCAGAAATATGGGGATACCATACCATTGCTCCCGGCCGACATGTAGTGTTCTTATGCATCAGAGCCGTCCCCTGCAGCGAATGGCCGGGATAACCGATCGCGCGACTTATCGATGACCACAGGCGGGGGCAACAATGGCGCATAGACCCGGCAATGAGTCACACCGACTATGTAGCTTGTCCACGTCCCGGATTGCGCGCAACAATGGCGCATAGACCCGGCAATGAGTCACACACCATCTGGAAGTTTAGACCGCATCATTCTTTTTCGATCCACCTTGCGCCCATCCACCACGAAGGTGCCATCACCGACTGCGTGCATGGTTCGCTTCTCTTTCCGTGAACTATCAAAGTACGCAGCGACGCCTTCGAGGACAAC
>ENA-OSEO01002886-OSEO01002886.1-sediment-metagenome-genome-assembly--contig:-NODE-2886-length-22316-cov-50.205495_pt1 | contig 22316 bp, 10 predicted proteins | sample MGYA00237883_ERZ534232 | MGnify/ENA metagenome assembly ERZ534232
AGGCTGCCGGTTCCCCCTTCTTCGCTGCGGCCATCCTGGGAAATGCTTTTGATGATCCGCCACACCTTTTCCGGTAGTGCATAGGTATGTCCCTCGTCTTTCAAACGCTGGGTGGCATGCCGCAAATGCAGAACTGATGATTCTCCTTTTCCTAGTTCCGGCGCCGCAATCTGCAACTCTTCTATTAAAGCTGTTTCCAGGGCTGCAGCCTCCTGGAAACGTTTTTGGGATGATCTCTCCACCCCGCTGTGAATAAAAGCCGTCAATGCCGTATCATTGCTGGCGATGCCAAGTTGTTCTAGGTCATACAGGGCACGCCGGACACCTTCCGCAGTCAGTCCGCTTGCACCCATCAGCTCATCGGTTGAAATACCCTCATCAGGGTCAGCGGTAATCAGCGCATCCACGATATCCAGCAGCTGGTCACCATATGCGTCAGTCATTGCGACCCTTGCCAATTTCTTTTTTGCTTCCTCCAGAGTTGCCACCCGCAGAGAAGATGGAAAAACCTGGACTCTGTTCTCCTCGCGGCTGAGCAATGCCGCCTCTTCCAACCAGGAAATGGCCGTGCGGACCCGTGTATCATCGGTGGCGGAATCGCGATTGAATACACCCTCTTCCTCCTCGGCCAGAATTTCGCCGGCTGTTGCCACCACTTCACCGCCCATGCGTTTCTTGCGGTCCAGATTTTTCAGTGATTTAAGTATTGCCTGGATCTCGCTCCGGCTGAGACGAGAATACGCCGACATACCGAACTGCTTTTCAACATCTTCTGGCGTATAAAGTAGAACACAATGGGCCGACAGCCGGTCACGGCCAGCCCGCCCTGCTTCCTGCAGATAATTTTCCAGGGAGCCGGGAATGTCGGCATGAATAACCAGACGCACATCAGGCTTATCGATTCCCATGCCAAAGGCGTTGGTGGCCACTATCACCCGCAATTCTCCGGAAATGAAACGGGACTGCACACTTTTCTTAGTCTCCGGTTGCAGCTTGGCATGATAGTGCGCAGCGGTCATCTCCTTTTCCCGCAGAAATTCAGCTACGTGCTCTGCATTTTTCCGGGTGGCACAGTACACAATCGCCCCTCCATTCGTTTCAGGGGGCAAGTGGTGCTCTAGTATCTGATGGATGTGAGCAAACTTCTCCCCGGATGTAGTTTGCACCACGGAAAAATCCAGATTATCCCGATGAGCGCCCCCATCCAATAGTTGGAGCGTGATACCAAGCTTATCCTCAAAGTAGTTTCGTATATCGTCCACCACATCAGGTTTGGCGGTGGCGGTAAGACAAAGTGTTGGGGGGATGGGACCATCAGCAGCCTTTTCCCTGATAAATCTCCCCACATATCGGTAGTCAGGGCGAAAATCATGACCCCACTTGGAAAGACAATGCGCCTCATCCACTACCCAAGCGCCGATTTCCCTTTGTGCCAAGACATTCCGTAACCCTTTATTCCGCAGCTGCTCTGGAGAAATAATCAAAATTCCCACATCACCGAGCCGGATGCGGTCCAGAACATCGGCGCGCTCCGGCATTGACAGCAGACCATTGAGCGCAGCACAGCAGGTAATTCCTCTGGATTCAAGTCCGGCAACCTGGTCCGACATCAAAGCTACCAGAGGAGAAATAACTACCGTCAATGCCCCGGTTTTGTCATAACGTGAGAGGGCCGGCAATTGATAACAAAGTGACTTTCCTGTACCGGTTGGCAAAATTCCCAACACATGTTCACCGCGCATTGCCGCTTCAACAATGACCTGCTGGAGAGGAATCCCAGTAGCATCAGTAGGTTCCGGACGGAAATCCTCAAATCCGAACCACCGTTTGAGTTCTTTGCGGGCATCATGTCGTTCTCGACACCAAGTGCATTTTGGATCGCTGCAAACACTGTCCCGCAGCCGTTTAACCATTTTTCCAGCTTCGGGAAATTGATGTCGGACCCATGGAGGCATCACCGAATTTCCACCACTCACTGAAAGCCAAGCCAAAGCATAGGCCAAGGCCCAGCCATTCGGGGGGATTGACTCAAGAATTTCCCGTGCCTGAGTTTGACAGGAATTTTTATCCAGCAATTTACCTACTACAACTCGGGCTTCATCGTCGCAAGGCCGGGACTTCACTCCTCTAATCTTCGCGAATAATGCATTAAGCGCTCTATTTTCTCCAGTGAATGATTCTTCCGAAGTGGTCAGCCAATGCCAGGCAGCTAACAGTTTCGGTGATGTCTGCTGCAGGGCTCCACACTGATCCCGAAACAGGGAAAGGGTCAATCGGGCATCCAGTTCCGGATCGTTGATTCTCCCGCGCTTGAGTTGACCGTCTTGGTAATGTTTGACGAGATGATGATAGGGGTTGCGGGGAAAGGCCAGAGGATTGAGACGCAATGTGTCTATCGCCGGTTTGGCAAGCAGCTGTAAATCAGGTTTAGCCGATACAAGATGCGGGATGTCAAAAGCAATGAGGTTATGGCCAAGTACGAAGGCGGTTCCTTGATCAAATTCATCAAGCTCAGTTAGTGCCTGCTTCAGATCTCCTTTCCGATAGACATATGCTTGTCCTGTTTTTCCGTGGATTCCGGCAAAAGCATGAATTTGCCCATCACTTTTGCCCACCTCAAGATCAAGGGACAAACAATTAGGTGAAAATTCAGAAATATCTGGTTCTTTGTCTCTCAATTCAGTTGATGTTGACCTCGAAAACATTTTTTAAAGTTTTGTATTTCTTTATTGGTAAAAATTTAGGCCCACATCCAATTTTCCTCCTGATTATATTTTGCCCTGCTGTAATAATTTCTTTGCATCATCAACTGTGCATGGATTGAAGTTACACATTCCCAAGTTTCGTACATCTGGATTTAATCAAAAAAATTCCTGCTCTATTGAAAGAAAATTCTTATTACTTTTCCGCTTCGTCTGTTATTATATGGATTAACCCAGGAGTTCCCTCATAACACATGAAATTTTTTATGTTTTCCAAAGCTTGATTTAGGCGATGCGCCCTAGCAGGATTATAGTTTCTATCAAACCAGCGTTGTGCAATATCGAGCAACCCGAAAACATCTTCAAATATTGCTTGATTCTCTTTTTTTTCTGGATTCAAGAAATCTGGATTCTTTTTTCGGTATCTGAGAATATAAGAAAATAATAAGACTGCTTGAAAAAATTTTCTATCAAGATTCGTCCTTTTTACCTCAGTTTTTAACATTAAAATTGATTGGTTCAAGAAAGAATCCACCAATTTCTCATTTAAACCTTCATGCCCATTTGCTCTATATATAAGTACCCTGTAGATTGCACGGGCGGAATTAATAGGGAATGGGTTTCCTCCATTTGGAGGAGGAGATTGTATTCTTTTGTGGATAGCTTTAAATAGTTTATTAATAGATCTGGTCTTTGAAAAACATCGACTTGATGCTTCAACATAATAATTCCATCTAGCTGGATATTCGACATACTTATTTTGTTCAAGAAATAACTCAAGCTTATTAACAATACAAGAAGGAGTTGATAACCAAAGCCAAGATCCACGTATAATCATTTTTTCTATTAATTCTTCTCTATGGCCCCTTCCTACTCGCAGATCATTTTCAATTTGCTCAAAATCATATTCTAGTTTCTGTGCTATATTTTCGATAATTTTCTGGGCTTTTTCAGTCCCAGCTTTTCCATTATGATCAATTTTTTTACAATAATATCCTCTTGCATCCGTTGCCGCTTGAGTCCAGAATATCTTTGCTTTATTCAAAAAGTCCAGATACTGAGAAGAATTTATAGATATTTTTATAAATTCATTTATGTAGTAATCTTCAAGAATATCTGGATCTTCTAATAGCTCTATTTGTTGTAGTTCCGGCCAACCAAGTTTTTGCTCAGGTAGCTCATTAACTTCCTGCATGAACGAATAATCTAAAAAGACTCTGCGTCCCTTCAAGAATTCTTTCTGTTTTGGTATTATTTCAACTTGGGCCATACCATGAGCCGGGCGCATCGCCACATGAAGATCAAGCTTAGTATCTTCTCCTGGAATTGAAAGAAAATGAATTGTAGATTTTTTAAATTTCAATTCATCCCTATCGAGGGATCGTCGTCCAAGTTGTTCATCTTTTTGTAAATATGCTACCAAGTTGCTCTCATCCCCTTTAAGGAAAAACTTGTTTTTGATAACATTCTTATAAGTCTGCCCACCTTCACATTCAGTTTCATCTACTAACCCTACCCAATCAAATTCTCCCTGCTCGACAGCTAAAATCTTTAATGAAGGTAGTGTATCCAAGTAGGTTGGTTCACCTTGGGTGAGACGTTGACCAAAAAGATAAGCTCCTTGAGCAACTGGATCGTGACTTTTATCTGGGACCCAAATTGTCTTGATTTGAGGTTGGTGGGATAATATTAAATTAAAATTAAGTGATTGCAAAAATCTCTCGGATTCTAATATCCAAGGAGGTAACTTATTAGATACCAAAGAACCGCAGAGAATTATCCCCAGAAGCCCATCACTCTTGATAAGAGACAACTCTTTTTCAAATTCTGATTGAAGAAACTCAGCCCAAGTTTTACCTGTATAATGTTTTATTTGATTTTGCTTTGGGCAAGATCTTTTCAACAGCTCAGATAAAACCTCAGATTCTTTAACTGAGACTTTCCAAACTTTTTCATTGAGATCTGATGAAGGCTCCCAATAGGTCCATTCACCATCCACATTCCATGGTCGCGGAAGATCTTGATTCATCTTCCACCATTCATCTTGTGCAATAGCTTGCCATGTTTCAGGAAAAGATGTGAATGCTTGCCAAAAAGCTCCAGATCGAGATATATCAATTGAAAATTCACTCTGTATAACAGCTCCAGCCCAATCTGCGCCTGTAAAACTAATATAACTGTGTGGCCTTGATCGCAGTGGAATTATGTATCTCTTTTGTTTATGATTTTTTTCTCTCAATTTAAAAGGGGTAAATTCAATCCCATCAGGACCCAAGTATATAATTAAAATTGTGTCATCTTCTTTTGGTTTTGGCAGTTCATCCTGAACCTTATCTAGCCAAGCAATTGCAGCCGATACCGGCCTCCATAACAGATGTACATTATTTTCAGTGTATTTAGACAAAGATTTTAAAATTGATTCCTGACCAAATTCATCAAGATGATTTGGAATCGGGACTATCATCCTCTCATTTTTTTCACCTAAGCATCCAGCGTCTCTAAAAATTCTGTTAACATGAGCAGCAATAATTTTCCCCAACGGAAAAGAAATACCTCCTCCTGTATTCCAGCGAACATTCGAATCACCTGCTTCTACCAATAATTTCCAAATGCAGGGAATTGGGACCCTTCTTAAAGCATTATCAATTGTGACAATTGTTTCGGGAGGCCAGGTAAGCCCCGTATGAATTCTCTCCTTTTCTGCTTCTACGCCCGTACGAATAGGTTCAAATGGATTTTTTGGAAGTACAGCATCAGCAAGGTATAAATCTTTTTCAGTGATTGCTCCCTCTGGCAAGCAAACACAATCCTTCAAACCAAATGCCGAGCACCCAAATACTTTCATAATTATATAATATTACTAATAAAATCCTCTAGAAAAAGACTGATTCCAGCAATCGCATCGTTCCAGGATCTTTGGTCGCTTGGCACTTGAAGCAAGAATAGATTTTCCCCTTTATTAAAGTGCATCTCAGTTTGATCTTTCTCAAGATCGCTGGCTACAATAAAACCATAAAGATTTGGTAAATCTTTAATACGCTCGCCCAATAGTATTGTATGGCGCTCTAAAGCCAATTCTGCCGACTTACAAATATCTTTCCATTTAGGATGAGACTCTGAAGCAGCGGTATGGATCCCCCAAATGATGATAACTGTTCTTTTTCCACCAGCTAAAGGTGTAAGAACTAAATAAAGGTGTCCACCGAGCCTTCCAAAATCTTGGGTCACCTTATGCTGACTTGCTAGATTTGAGTGGACTACTTCAAGAACAAATTCCTTTTTCTTTCCTTGAGTATCAGATTTAATAATAAAAGGGCCAGGTTCAGAGCCTGCTTCAACACGACTGCCAAGGTGTTGTTCCTTAAACAGATGCATAGTTGAATTAAACATCTCTTGAACTGAAAACATTCTCCCTTGAAAAATATATTCCGCCGTCAAGCTGCATAGAGTTACATTTACTAAAAAACGAACAACATCCGCCCAAGTTCTTGATTGCCAATCCCATAGTCGATCTTCCTCGTCCTCACGTTTTATTAATCGGACATAGTTACGCCACACTTCCCGATACCGAAAATCATTTCTCAAGACGTAGTTTGGTGGTGTGCCAGGGTGAGGTTTGTGTAGGCCATCAAACAAAGGATTCTTTTTAAGATTAGAACATAAAATTTTATATGAACGGATTTGTCCAGCCCGATTTGAATTTCTTAATGTAATATTTTCCCCAACCTCATTATCTATATACCTATTACATTCAATACGACATCTTGAGAGGAAATCTTTGAGCACTCTATTTTCAAGAGTATTATATGATTCAACTCGTGTAACTCCGAGCAAAGTTTGTCTATGGCCAGCAGCTTTTTGCGCCATCGTTTCTCCCGGTTGACGAATATACCACCTTAGACAAGTTGTATCTGTTTCAGCAACACGTCCAGCGGGCATCATTTGACGTTCTCGAATGAGAACTTTCCGAGCAGCATTTACCGTATGTGAAATTCGATGATGCATCTGTTCTGCAATTTTAACGATCAGCGCCATACGCGGCTCATTAGAATCAACACTAATTTTATCGATAAAATTTAATATTTCAGACCAGGGATATCTGTTCAGCTTATTCCAGTTCTTTAAAGCTTCTTCAATGATATCATCAAAAAACTGCGACCAGGCTAAAACAGTTTTGGAAAGGTCACTCTCAAATGGTTCAGTTATTCCTTCTACATGTTTCTGACGAGAACGAGCCCCTTTAGCTGTGAGTTTTACCTGAGCTCTATTGCCTAGGTATTTAACAATTAAAACATTATCTTTATGTTTCCTATTCTCCATAGAGGAAAGTACGCCATGCGGTGTCTCATAAAGCTGATATTGTCCTTTTATAGTCGCAAATTTTGGCCCGAATTCAGCAAATTTCTCATGCCGTTGCGGCAAAATTAAAGAAGCTGTAATAGATAACGATATTACTGGGCTCCCAAAAAAAGGAAAAACCGCACCTTCTGTTGATAAATCAACTGTCTCTTCCCTGTTAGCTGTTGACCAGGGCCAAAAATGTAGCTGTGCCTCTACCTCACGAAGCATTATAGACGTTACCTTTCTTTCCTTGTGACGCCTCGCCATTGGAACATTCCAACACTCTGACTTTCTTCAATTGAGTTTCTAAATGCTTCCCCCAGTTCATTATCTCCCATGGTAGAAATAATATCCTCGATTTTATCAAGACATTGATTTGCTGATGTATCACCCATATCAACACCTCTTAGTTTTGGAATGATCTTTTGCTCAACCTGATCAGCAAATGCCAATTTATGACGATCTTCTTCCTCTACGCGAGGATAGTTAGCTACATACATTCCAATAGCCCTTTGTACCCGGTACCCAAAAGGCCTCCCAACTTTATCCAATGAACTGTTTACATCATTGGTCCATTCAACTACACTCTGGTACCAATGAGTATTTGTATCGAATGTTTTTTGCCAATTTTTCCAATCACTGAGCTTTAAATATGATTTAGGCCAGGACTTCTGAACGGTACTTTCGTCAGCAGGGCGATTACTTTCATCCGGTTTCCCAAATCGTAAAACATTGGCTCGATCAAGAACTTTATCAGAAAGAGTTTGTGTTGTTTCGTCCTCATTCATGGTTCCAACAAAAAGAACGTTTGAATCCACCCAAATGTTAAACAAGGAAGCAGCCCCAGGGCCGGCATCAAGCTCAACTTCAGCCTGCGCCCGATCAGACTTCTCATTCTTATCCTTAACCATACGCCTTAATTCAAGCTTCGAAAGAAATTCACTAAAGTAATATTCCGTTCGCGCGAGATTCATTTCATCGAGTAGCACCAGAAGCATTCGTTCCTTTGCCCATTTACTATTAAGCATATCAAAATCATTACTTGAATAGTTATAGGGATCCATTCTTATTAGAGCACGCGAGAGATCAGTCGCTTTATATTGTTTCTCAAGATAATTATAAAAACCAAACATATCCTGGGGTGAATCCCACCTAGGCTGAACCGCCATAACCAAAGAATGCATCCCCATAACTTTAGCGTAATAATATGGTAACAAAGTCTTACCTGTACCTGAAACACCTGCAAGTACAGTTAACGGATTTATATCATGACATTTAAGTGACGTATGGAATGCATCAATAATTCGAGAAGAGAAATATAACCCATCGTTTTTGAGACGGTCTTTGAACTCAGCTAGAGCAAGAATCTCATCAACCTCTTCTTTGCTTTCATTAAAGGTTTCTTTCAGTAAACAATCAGGATCCTTTATCAACAAATCTTTGTATGGGATAAGTTTTGAGGGGATATCTGCTTCACCTGTATCATCCTCCTCAACTCCTGCCTTCAGGCCCAGCTTTTTAATTTTTTCTTCTAAAGACTGTTTCTCGAAATTAAGAGCAATAGTTTTAACCTCAAGCTCCGCTAAATCTTTACGTTTTTCATCTAATTCCTTATTAAGATAGATGACCTCTTTCGCTATAGGACGAAATTTTTTTTCCAATTCTTTTTGTTCAGCAACTGATTTCTCAAGTTCGGCTTCTTTTGCATGCAAACTTTCAACAAGTACTTTTAAATCGGCCCATTCTTTTCTTGTGCTTTTAAGTTCATCCTTTGCCTGATTAGTTTCTTTCACTATTTCTTCAATACTCTGGGCTTCCAATTTAGCAACTCTTACTTGCTCTTCAAGGCTTTCTAAGTGAATTTCAGCCTTCTCAATTTGATTTGATAAGGCAATAAAATTGATTTTTTTCTCGGATAAATTTTGACTTGTTTCCTCAAGATTATTTTTCTGTTGTTTGAGTTGTTCGCTTACCTCTTGAAATTGAGCTATTGCATTCTTATGACGCTCGTTAATTGAATCAACTTCGGTCTTTTTTGCTTCAAGAACTTTTATCTCTTTGCCAAGTCTCTCTATTGTTTGGGATGTCAGGTGCCTTTGATTCTCAAGTTCTCCAACCTCATTCCGCAACGATTGATTTTCCTGATCCTTCATTGCACATTCTTGTTCAATGCGTTGCAATTCCGCACGCAAAATTTCTTGCTCTTGTCGTTCTGCGGTTAGACGTTCAAGTTCAGCCTGTTGTGTTTGATGCCACAAAGCAAGCTCCTTTTTTCTAGCTTCGAGAATTTCTACTTGCGCGGCCAACTCAGCGACATTTCTTGCATCTTTCACCAAAGCGGTCATGCGATTTCTTTGGTATATGTAATATCCAAAGAAAATCAGCAAAATAATTATAGTAGTAGCTGCAGCCATAACCCAAAGACCTGCAGGTAAATAAGTTGTCATGACATCCATTTTATGCCTTCTCCTTTATTCTTTTACAGGTGGCGTAGATTTTATAGTATCAATAACATTTCGAAATGATTGAATATTTTCTTTTAAATCATTTAATTGTTTTGATATTGGATTAAGTTCTTTTTCAAGAGAAGCCAAGGATGTCGTAACTATGTTGCTACTTTTTTCAACTTGGTCCCGAGTTTTATCAATTGTATCCTGTAACCTGTTTGTATTGGCAGTAAGATTACTTTCAATTGCTGGAATTTTGCCAGTTGATGTATCTAGTTTATTGACAAGCTGATCTATTTTGGTCGTTGATGTTTCCAGACTGGCTAGCTTTGCCTCAAAAGCCTCCAAAGTTTTATAAATCCGTTGAGACAGATTATTGTTTAATCGGTCTAAATTATCTACATTTCCAGTCATTTTGGCAATTTGCCCTTGTATGGAGGAAGACGAAGTTTGAAAATTATTTACAACAGAGTCCAGTTGTGGAGAAACTTTTTGCAGTGAAGAGACCTGATCATTGATATTCTCAGTAGCTTCTGAAAGATTTTGCATCTCAGAAGAAAGACTACTTGTAGTTTCAATAAGACGTTTGGATTCGGTCTCAATATTTTTAACGGCACCATTTGCATTGTCAGCGGTTAATTCTAAGGTAACAGCCAAAGCATTCACCTTCTGAGACAATTGAATCAATTCACCTCTTTCCGCAGTGTATTGATCAAAATCTCTTTTTAAATCAGCTATCTTGTTCCTGAGTCCTTTTTCTTCTAATTCGTGGCTGCTTATTTTTGCTTGAAGTTCATTCTCATTTTGTTGCAAATCACTAATTCTAGAACGAATGCTTTTTTCCTGCTGTCCCAATTCTTCCACATTCCTTTCACTTACAGAAGACTTTCTTTCAGCATCGCTTATACTTGTCTTAAGGTTTGCAAATTGTTTGTTGGCAGAGGTTATCCTTTCACTAATTATTTCATAATCTGCGTTTACTTGATTCAAACGTTTGGTAGCTGTTTCTACCTGTGATTTTAAACTGTCATATTGGGTTTGAATGGCATGAACCTGACCTTGAAGATCGTTTCTGGTTGTTTCAAGCTTTTGAATTTGTTGTTTGAGTGAGGGAAGTGTTTTTAAAATTTCCTCGCTGGTTTGTAGATCTTTCTCAAGTATTTTTCTTTGATAAATAATTTGCTTTTCTTGCTGATCTAGACTGACAACTTTCACACCGTTATAAAGTGTCAAAAGAATAATCAGGAGAATAAAAATTCCCATTAATAAAGGGGAAGGAAAGGCCTTATCAAGAGCAGAACTGGGTGCTTTGTTTATTAATGACTTACCCAAATTTTGGTTCTCGCCTGTTATTTCACTCATGCCTTGCTCCAGTATTCATTTATTTTATTCACACAACTTTCCAGATCCTCTCGAAGCTGATATACCCAGAAACGCATAACTTTCCATCCCATGCCCTGTAATTGGATGTCACGCCATACGTCATCGATCTTTCTTGATCCGTCAGAATTCCGGTGACAATCACCATCTACTTCAATATCAATTTGAAGGGGATTATCTCCCTTGCGAATAAGAGCTAAATCCAACCTCCGACTTGATACAGGAAATTGTGGCAGGGGTTCTAAACCTTTTGAAACAAGTGCATTATGTAAAATTTGCTCCCAGGGAGATTCATGAGGATGCCACGGACTTTCCTGAGCATGATATTGCCTTTTGATTCTGCTAACAGTTAAATTCTGGACATGTTTTATTCCGCATGATTTCGCCCATTCTTTATTGCCTACTACATGGAGCAATGCCCTAGCCCTACTGACAGCAACATTGAACAAATTGCCAGTTTCTCTGAGGAAGGAGAGTGATCCGGCGGGCATTCCTAGCCCTGCACAAAGACTAAAAATAATAACATCTCTCTCATCGCCTTGAAAACCATGCGCTGTATCAATTTGGACTTCAGCCCTTGTTAAAGCATCAAAAGGAAGCCCCCCATCAAAAATTGCATCTTGCAAACGATTTGCATGCTGTCTAAAAGGAGTAACTATTCCTATAGTGCCTTTGAATCCACTTGAACCTGTTTCAAATGTTTCATCCGTTGCTCTCCCACATAATATCGTCGTGACCAATCGAACAACTTCATCAACTTCTGCTTGGCAATAGCACCCACTACCGCCTCCACTCTTTATTTCCCCTTTGGTTTCAGTCCAATGAAGGCCTGGTTTCATACCATAAGGTACTTTTAATTTCTGAGGATCGGTAGCTACTCGTAGGCGACCGCTGTAAAAGGTTTGATTAGAATATTCTGCTATGTTTGACTCACTCCTATAAGTTTCACTCAAGAAAATTGGAGAAGCATGTTTTGAGCTTACTATCAAGTCATAAAGAGAACTTTCAGTATATGCATAACGTAAATCTTGAACCTTTTTTAACCCTACCTCATGTCGCAGGAGAATATCTTTTGTTGTAGAGAGTTTTGAAGTATGTGTTAATTGAAATGGATCACCTACTACACCAATTCTCTTAGCTCTAAAGAGTATTGGAATTGCAGACGGTATATCTGATTGGCTCGCCTCGTCGACAATGGCAAGGTCATACATACCTGCTACCAAGGGGATTCGTGAACCAGCCGAAAGGTTTGTCACGGCCCAGCCTGGAAAGCTATCAAGCACAATTGGAACACGCTCTAATAATATACGTTCTGTTTCTGCCTCTATAATCCCAGTTTCAAGCCCTGTTCTAATTGAGCGTATTGCAGCTTGTAGTCCAGCGAGCTCTTCAGTATCAAAATCGTCAGGCAAGCCTTCACGACTATCTAAATCAAGTGTTATAGCCCCAGGGACAATTTCTGCGAGACGCTTAGAGTACTGCTCAATTTCATTAGTTAATTTTTCTAACTGTGGCAGTCTTTTCAACTCATTTTCAAGAGGAATAATACGCTTACGGAGATCAACTAGTTCTGAACAACATTTCAAAATCTTCAGGAGAGTGCTTATTTGTTTTGGTGGCAATGATCCAAAAAAATATGGGATTTGAATAGCGCCCGGGAAAGCTTTCAACTTAATTTTTGCATTCCAAATCCATGGAAATAACAAAATTGCACGAAACAAAAAATTTAGTTTTGTTGATATTGACTGGCTATATCCGGATGACTGAATACTTTGTAAATTCCCTATGACCTTTCTTAGACTAGCTTCAGGGAATTGCTCAGGATTTTTGCTCAAATAATCAATTTGGCTTTGGGACAATGATAGAGAAATATTTGCAAAGCGATTCTCTAACTCACCTAGCTTGAGACTTTTAGTCTCAATATTTTTAGCTTCCTTAGCTGTTATACCGCGCGAATCTAATAAATCTGCAATCTCACCCTTAACATGCTCAATCTTTTCGACTTTAGATTGATCACGTGGTATGGCGAGCATCTCTTTTATGGCATGAACAAAAGTAAATCTAAAACTGGGATCATCCTTAGAATTAGTTCTAATAATAATCGGTCTCTCTTTTTGGTCTATTAAACGACCGTAAACCGCATCTATAGCCTTGTGATTACGGCTGGCGAAAAGGACAGTTTGATTCTTAAGCCGCAAATTAGCGATAGAACTTGATACAACCTGACTTTTCCCTGTACCTGGGGGTCCTGTTACGACAGTAACATTACTGTCCACAAGAGATGCTGCAGCCCGTCGCTGCTCAGCATTCATTTGTATTACATCAGCAACAATCCCTTCATGTGGCAGTTGTTCTTCAGTCGAAGTTTCAACTATGTCGTTATCTGTAAAAATATATTTTAATGATGTACGATCTAAGATTTTATCCGATACTTTTTCTATAAATGCCAACTCCTTGAGCAGGGTTTCAGTATAACGAGTTTTATTCGCTAACATTATAACTGCTCTATTATATACCCCTGTTTCAAAAGGGTCTTTCAGCATATTGTCCGTAATAGAATCTAAATGAAGAGTTTCTTGAATCCTCTCTGGCATGAAAGCGCTTAAAGAAGCTACAAGATTATCTAAACTGGGGATCCGTTCTTCACGTTCAGTTGCATAAGCTTCATCATTCGGCATGGATCTATTAATAAATCCACAGGCCGATAAAAAGCTATGCTGTCTTTTGGCATTATTTGAAAATGCATATTGAAGCCATTTGAGATTTATTTCAGGTCTTGGCACATCAATGCTAAATGTTACAGCTCCATGAGAAATTTGATGATCAATCGAAAAGTAAAAGATTGGCTGCACAAAAGCATTATCAGGTTCTCCTTGTTTCTTAATATAGACTGCTTGTAGTGGATAACCCAACACCAGAGCCCTTTCAGAAGCAGCTTTATCCAAATTTTTTATAAATTCAGATAAGTGACTGCCCAATGGGAGGGAAAGCCGCCAAAACCTCCCATATCGAGGGTACCACTGCCCTGATCTTGCTAAAAAAATATAATTTTTAAAAACTTGATCAACATAAGCAATAGCTTCAGCCCCCTCTTCATTTTTCACACATTTCCGATAATAAGAAACAAGCCTGCGAAATTTCCCCCATTCGCCACCATAGTCGATAGCGAACTCCTGTTCATCTTCTGTAGGCTCAATTATATCCTCGACAACAACAGTTGGCTTTTGACCTATACCTAATTCTTTTTGTAACTCTTCTAATTCTGGCGAGGGTGGTGGAGGTGTGATAATTTTTGGTGATATAGGCGGTGTTATCCCTGATGAATCTTTCTTCCTTGCTGACCATTTGTTTTTCTGAAATAAAAGTTGACCAGAACCTAACAATTTTCGTAAAGCTTTTGATACCTGATAATCGGGAACAATAAAATTACGTGAACGTAGCTTGAAAGAAATTTCCCTCGTAGAAAGAGATAGTGAGGAGGTTTCTATTATATTTAATAAAACTGTATCTAAAGCGGATTGTTCCATCATTTATTAGCAACAAGTATAGCAATTCATTACAAGTTTAAACAATCACAGATGATAAATATCAAATTTTCTAAGTATTTCATGACTCCATACACTCGACAATCTCTCTTAAATATATCAATAATACTGTTTGATATACCCATAAGCCTTATCGAAAAGATCTTGATCCTTGATCTTGTATTTCACATAAATGACCTTTCTTAAGGCTTTCTGGACTTCACGTTCTCCGGCCTTTGTATTCTGCCAGCCAGGAAACCGAACCAAGCGAACAATTTCGTCAATATCATTTACAATCCGTACAACAACGACCGGTGTTTTCTCGTTTTTTGCCTCGTTGAATAACTCTGTAAGGGCTGACTTTGCCTTTACCTGTTCATCCTCCGGATCGACTTTCTGTTCTGCCGCAAGAACCTCTTTGGCAAGTTTCAACAGCTCTTTCAGAAAATCGAGGCTATGCAGCAACCCCTGCTCGTGTTTTTCCTTGAGCTTTTCCAGGCGTTCTCCAAGGGCGATAAAAACGGGATTATTCTTGTGCTTTCGGAGACGGGCGATAAGCTTGATTTCAATCTCTTTGGATTTCCTTTTGGGATCTTTGGTATCCAAGATTCCCTTCAAAACCTCTGCGTCCATGACCAGGGTTTCCAGGTCGTCTCGGATGGTCTCCAGATGGACATTCTCATGGACAAGCTCAATTGTCTTGGCACCAAGTGAGTGCCACAGCAGTTTGCCGTTACCGCTGGGTGGCTTAACTGATTCATATACCAGGGTCAGCCATTTGTAATCGGCCTGATAAAGGCTCAAACACGGATCGGGAGAAAGCGCCTCCCATAGACGGGACAACACAGAAAATTCGGCAGCAAAACGGTCTTTTGTTTCATTGTCAGGAAGACAATCCTGAGCAGCGATTAGGCCTTCATAGCCTCCAACTGACCGATCAATTTCCGGGAAAAACGCAAGGCATTTAGTGACCTGGATTGGTAATTCTTTTTTCAGTTCATCCAGATTGGTAATGACTTTCTGGACCGCTTTCTCATCAAAATCAAGGGCGGTAGCAACGTCATCGAAGATGCCGAGATAATCGATAATCAGGCCATGGGTTTTTCCTGGATAGATGCGGTTTGTCCGGCAAATCGCCTGGAGAAGATTGTGGTCCTTCACAGGCTTGTCCAAATACATGGCCTGCAGGATAGGGGCATCGAAACCAGTAAGAAGCTTGGAGGTTACAATCAGGAATTTCAATGGATCGCTCGGGTCCCGAAAACGATCCAAGAGCTTCTCTTCCTCATCCTTATCTATTTTCCACTCGGCAAACTCATCACCCTTTCCGCCAGGCGTGGACATGACAATGGCGCTTACTTCAGGTCCAACCAACTCATCCAACTGCTTTTTGTAAAGAACGCAACACTCTCTGTCAAAAGTTACGACTTGGGCTTTAAATCCGTTAGGTTCCACCTTTTCCTGGAAGTGATTAACGATATGCTGGCAAATGACAGCAACTCGAACGGGAGATTTGATCAAGACGGCCATTTTTGCAGCACGTTTCGACAGATCATCTCTATCCTGCTCGCTCAGTTGGTCGGTTATTTGCTGAAAAGCCTCATCAATCGCGTCTTTATTGATTCGCAATTTGACATCAACCGCCTCGAAATGAAGAGGTAAGGTGGCCTTATCACGGATGGATTCCTCAAAGGAATAACGGCTCATATAGCCTTGTTCATCTTCTTCTGCCCCAAAAGCCCAGAAAGTGTTGCGATCCCGTTTGTTAATCGGCGTGCCGGTCAGGCCAAAAAGAAAGGCATTGGGCAGCGCTTCGCGCATCTTTCGTCCCAGATCGCCTTCCTGGGTGCGGTGCGCCTCGTCCACCATGACGATAATGTTCGAACGATCATTTAGGCGGCCGTCCGCCTCGCCGAATTTATGAATGGTAGTGATTATGATCTTGCGGGTATCGGCTGCCAGCAGGCTTTGCAGTTCCTGCCGGGTGGCGGCTCCGATCATGTTCGGGATATCGGCGGCGTTGAAGGTGGCGGTGACCTGGGTGTCCAGATCGATTCGGTCCACCACGATCATCACCGTGGGGTTGCCGAGCTTGCGGTGCATCCGCAGCTTCTGCGCCGCGAACACCATCAGCAGCGACTTGCCCGAGCCCTGGAAATGCCAGATCAGGCCTTTCTTTGGGTAACCCTTGACCACGCGGGCCACCATCAGATTAGCGCCTTCGTACTGCTGATAACGGCAGATGATCTTGATGCGCCGGTGTTTCTTGTCGGCGGCGAACAGGGTGAAGTTCTGCAGGATGTCCAGCACCACATGGGGGCGCAGCATGGAACGGATGGAACGTTGCACGTCCGCAAGCGTCCCCTCGGCCTTTTTCTCGCCTTCGTGCCACGGCCCCCAGATATCGATGGGCATGCGCACCGAGCCGTAGCGATAGCACTTGCCCTCGGTGGCAAAGGAGAGGACGTTGGGCACGAACATCTGCGGCACGCTCTGTTCATAGCCGTTGTGGATGTCGCTGGCCCCGTCAACCCAGGTCACCGCCGGGCGCACCGGCGTCTTGGCCTCGCCGATCACCAGTGGGATACCGTTGACCAACATGACGATGTCAAATCGGCGGCCGCCTTCTTTGATCGGATAGACCCACTGGCTGGTGACCACGTAATCGTTTTTGCTAAGGTCTTCGAAGTCGATCAGGCGAACCGGCGTATGTTCTCCGCGCCCGCCGAAGGGCATGGACTTCTCACCCCGTAGCCATTCGGCAAACAGCTCGTTGGCCCGCACCAGGCCTTCGCTCTGCACCGACAGTGGGATGGTCCGCAGGCGATAGAGCACCTCGTCAGCGCGGTCGGGCTGGTCCTTGATTTCCGGGTTCAGGCGAATGAGGGCGTCGCGCACCATCGACTCCACCAGTTCATCGTAGTGCTTGCGCGGCAGCTCCTCTGCAGGCACAAAGCGCCATTTGAGGTTTGTTATTTGAAGGATAACGTGTGAATCAAGGTAATCGGGTTTCGGCTCGGCAACACACCACTGTCTATCCTTATCAGTCAAAGTATCCAACACAAGTTGTTCAACCGTATTTTCCTCATTGAAGTAAGTCATTACTATCTGCCTCAAGCCAATGACGAAAGCTTTTTGCTCGTCAACCTTGCAAGAATGTCGTCACTTCCTAACCTTGCTTCAGCAATCCTGCGTGCGGCAAATTCTCGCCATTCAATAATTCCAGGCGCTCGGAAAGAATCCCAAAGAGCACGCATAGTGGTCATGCACTCTTCAGAAAATTTTTTGAAGTCTTCCGCGCTGATGTAAAAGATATCCCCCGTATGAGGTTTAGCAGCAAAATGTAATTTGTCTGAAGTCGAACAAAATACGACCGAGAAATTTACTCCGGGGTGTTCGGCTGCGAGTGTGTCTGGATGAGCCTTGGCCTCCAGCGTTTTTTTCTTTGACACAACAGGATTATCACCTGTTGCAGTGTAGTCTTCAAAAACAATGCCCTGTCGGCCAAAGATCCACCAAGGGTCAGGATCACCAGATCGTTCAGTATTGCCTGATTCAAAACCTAGGAGATGACCAAGCTTAACCTGTGCCTCTTCGAATGGTTTTGACTCTAGGCTTGAAAGACCATCCCGGATTGACTGAAAATACTTGTCAATCTTTAAGCTGCCGGACTTTCCAAATTTTTCGAGGACTCCTTCTATGCGTTCTATACGTTCTCCATAAACAATGTCGATTGGCTCTTCCACTGCTTTTGTGGAGATCAGTTTTTGAATCTGTTTAAGCCACGGCAACGTACTAGCGCACAAAAATGCTGCCGAAAAATGTTCTTGAGCAATCTGCGTTTGATTTGCTTGGTACGCAGCAGAGCCCGCAAGGTAATTCCAGAGAGCAGAATACCCCTTCAGGTCAGGTCCGCCAGCAAGACTGGCAAGTACATCTTTTGCTGACGAGAGAGCACCATCATAATCTCCAGACCAGAGTGCATCTTGAAATTTCACTTCATGAACAACCGAGTTCCCAAGCTGACTTGCGGAAGGTATGGGTAATTGAATCAGTTCATCTCTTGTCTCCAATATGTGGTTATCAGCTGATTTCCACTCTGCCCCATGGGCAACAAATATGTCGATGTTATCAGCCAATTCAAAAGGGTTATCTACTTTTGACTGATCTACACCGAAATTCACCTCTGCCTGAAGTTCCGGATGCAGAGTCTCTCTCTTTTCCGGCATATGGAAATATTGATGCACCTTATCGCCGATAATAACTACAAGTGCGTAGTCGGTTGATGAGCGAGTGCATCTTCCTACCGCCTGGGTAATTCTGGTGCGGATGCGAACCTGGAAAAGCACAGATGCTCCTAATCGACTGATGATGAAACGCTCCTGGAGATTTGTTGATTCTGGAAGACCATAGATTATCAAGTACCTGCATTCGTCTCCGATCAGATCGATCCCGTCATATCTGTTCGCCAGAACAGCAATGGCAGAATTAGCCTGAGTGAAAGATTTCTTCGACGCCTCCAATTGGGCTGCGTCAAAAAGTGTATGAATCTGAGTCGCCGGGAGTAACCTAATGGCTTCTTTTACTTTATCGGCGTCGCGGTTACTTGGAGTGAGGACGAGTGCTCTGTCAAATTTCGTAATCCATGATATCGCGAGATCCAATGAAGTCGCTTCATCCCACATTCGCATAGGGAACACGAAAAAGCGTCGGCCTATTCCCTGCTTATCCCACCCTTCTGGGGCAGGTATCCGTTCGATTCTGTTTCGACCGAAAATTCTTTCCAGGTCTCCACCTTCACCGAGAGTTGCGGACATATAAATACGTTGCCGGGCATTCTGAAACGGCGCAAAGCTCTTAGTTGGGGCTATAAGAGGACGAATGAGAATTGAATTGCTTGTGTAGTAGAGATGGCAGGCGTGAAGGTGATCTCTGATCATGCGCCATCGATAACCATAATCCTCCGGACTTTCTTCGTGACGGCACGCACTGTCAATCGCAACTGTCAGTGCGGTTTTACATTCAAGTAAATAAGGCGTCGGAATCTTGTTCACGAATGATGTATCAAGCGATCCCTCATTGCCTTGGTCGTATCGGAGCTGGTCATTTTCTGTGGTATAAGATGCGATGATCTGCCAGATTGCATCGAAGGTAGTTTGGTCCTGATAGCGCCGGACCTCCAATGACCAGAAACTCGACACATAATTCTCGGCGGCGTGGGCATCGTCAAAGATGAGTGTATGAACTTCGCTGAAAAACGGATTTGTGTTGAACAGAGCGCTATAGGTGGCAACGCCTATTGATTCGCAATTGTTGAAAGCGGTCTTGTCGGCCTCCGGGTACTGGTGTTTCGAGCCCGAGAAATCAAGAGCGTTGATTCCGTATTTTTCTTTGGCCTGTTCAACGACCTGGTGGACAAGCTGTTTGGTAGGACAAAGCAGTACACATCTCTCCCGTTTTGTTCTTCTGCGCCACTCTGCGATCAGAAGACCAACCAAAGTCTTGCCGCTGCCGGTGGGGAGTTCAAGTGCGATATCACGATTATCGACATGGTCCATGTAGTTGCGGAGCATGTCGGCCTGCTGCGCAAGAAGGCCTTCTACGGTACGGTCCCGCAGGTCACGGAACAACGACTCAGGGTCCTTGATGGACACCGAAGATTTCTGGGGGATTTTAAATGCCATGGAGTAATCCTCCTTGGTTTCTATTGCATGCGTCGCTGTAACTAGCAAGCTCATCGGCGACCATGTTCGAAATCACGCCGCCGCAGAGTATGTCGAGAACCGTCTGTTCGACAGTGTTTTCTTCGTTAAACATATTTAGCCCCTATGCCATTTGTCGTTGACTTAGTCAAACCGCGACAGCTCTCCAAATGGTTTTCCAAAAGGTCTATTTGAGCCTGTATTTTTGCGATCTTCTCAACTATTGATTCTTGAACCGCCAATGGTGGAACTGGGACATGGAGTGGTCGCAAAATTTGCAAGTTGATATTCTTCTGAGCTGTTTGAGTCGCTGCAACGTTTTCGAGATAGTGACGCTGTGTCCTCAAGAAATACTCAAGGAAATAGACGTTGATTTCGGCTCCGGGAACAATCCCAACAACACTGTCAGTAGCCCATGTTTCAGTTTCTGTAATAGCTGTTGCACCAATGACGGCTGCGATTGTGATTAGGATGGTGCCAGAGGGAAAGCTCTTGCTGTACTGCTTCCCTTCATCGGTCAACGTGTATTCAAAATCCCTAATGACACCCTTTGCACGATGCACATCGCCTGTTTGAGCAAAAGGATATGGCCCTCCATAAAATTGAGGCAAATTTCGCGGTCGATGTGAAAACTTTCCACGTTCGACAGTTGCAACGTCCCCAAGAGCCTTGAAATCCCAACCTTTGTCACGAGCATTTTTTGCCGTCTCTTCAACAATTGATTCGATTAAGCGCTGCAAACTTGATTGACATATATTCCATTTTTCCACCGCCTCATCCGTCGCCCACAGGATCTCGGCAATGCGCTTCTGTTCATCAAGGGGTGGCAGCGGGAACACTTGCTCTCGCAGCGTTTTCCAGTTGATCGTCGGTGAGAGCGAGCCCACCGATATCTCAATGGCCCGCTCCATGAACATGTCGGATTGCAGGAAGAACGGCAAAAACTCCGGCAGAATCGTCTTGGGCTTTGCACGGACGACCATGGCGTGGGCCGAGCAGATACCATCAAACTCGGCAACGGCGAGCTTGCGCTGATACGCACGGCGGCGGCCGAAAATCACATCGCCTTTCTTGAACACCAGCTTCTGTCCGGTGACATCGGACGGATGCCCCCACTGGCGCAGGTGAATCGTACTGGGATCGAGGTGTTCCAGCCCGACATAGACATCGGTTTTGGCATCGGCAGGGTCCAGCCGCACAGCAACGTTTTGGGCGATTTCACCGAACTTGACCATTTTCCAGTCGGATTTCAATTCATTCATGCGCCACCTCCGTGCCGATACTCCTGATTCGGGACTTTGACGCATTGATCCAGTTTTCTGTGAAGCATGGAAATCAGGGTGAGGTAATCAGCGGCGTCGGTCTCTCCCTGCCAAAGTATTTTGGGGCCGTGCGCCAGCGGATTACGGATCGCCGCTGAACATCCCTTCAGAAGTTGCGCAAATCCTTTATGTTCCGATTTTTCAGTTTCAGTCTGAAGGGTGTTGAAGGCAAGAGATGGCTTTTCAACCGAGAAAACCCTGTCAATCAGGTTAGCACCATCGGCTTCAATGCCGGAGAGATCACGAATTCTTTGGAACAGCCCTTTGCAGGCTTCGAAAACTGCATGAAAATAGTTTTCCTGCATCAGTTCTGGCTGGCAGTATTTGTAGACTTCAGGATGAGTATTGCGGGGGGCCAACTTATTGCGAACACCCTGAGCTCGTGCCTCTGCTTCATCCAGGGTTCTGGCTTGAGTTGTATATCTGAATTGGCCGTCCTTTCCGTATTCGAGGCCATGCAATATTAATACGGCGTTCAGTTCACTGCGATGGTGTTCGAACTCATCTCGTTTTCCAACAAAGCGCGTTGGGATAAGGTAGGATCTGATAAAAGCAAGAATCTGGTTGGCGCTTTTTGTCTTTGCCTGACTTTTCAGAAATACCGCATTAATCCGCCGCCATTTTGTAGATTCGCCAGAGTCATCAAGCAGACCGTTCGTCTGGAAATATCGACTGATGTCTGTTCCTGATCCGGCCTCTCCAAGCACTTTGGCAATGGCCTCAACTGTACCCGGATCAAAAGGAGGGTATGCACTCATTCTTCAATCCCCTCAAGCAAGGCCGCGATCTCTTCCGGCTGAGGTAGTTGCCCCCTCAATTCTCTGGGCAGAGTCTTGGTGATTTCGTAGGTTGCCACGCCTATGGGCTTGCGGGCGTCATGCAGGGCGTACTCGACGAT
>ENA-OSEO01002887-OSEO01002887.1-sediment-metagenome-genome-assembly--contig:-NODE-2887-length-22308-cov-8.913274_pt1 | contig 22308 bp, 17 predicted proteins | sample MGYA00237883_ERZ534232 | MGnify/ENA metagenome assembly ERZ534232
ACCGGAATCCGGGCCAGCCTTTCCTGAAACTTCTCATGATCCACTCCATGGCATTTTTTTCGAATCCGGGCAGAAATCTCTCGGCGTCTTCCAGGAGCTGCCCGAATTCCCGGCGGCCGTCGAAAGGCTCTTCGGATTTCGAGGGCGGCCCCAGGACTATGGTCATATGTCGGCCTTTGGGGGCCCATTCCGGGCAGGTCAGGGTCGGACAGGCGATAAAAGCGGCCCGTTTGGCCTGGGGCAGCATGAGGACGCCGGGGAAATCGATCAAGGGGCGGTCGCTGAAGACCTCGATGGTCAGGGTGTAAGATTCCTTGACCCGGCCGATCCGGGTGATTTCCTCCTGGGGAAACCATTCCGGGCCGACCAAATCCATGGTCCGGTCGGCCCCGACGTTGCTGACGACCCAGGAACAGTCCGCCTCCCGAGACTTCCCCTTGACCGTCCATTCGACGCCGACCGCCCGGCCGTCCCGGACCCGGACGCGGCTGACCCTGGCGTTCTTGATGATTTTGCCGCCGTGCTTTTCGATGACCCGGCCCAGGGCCGAAGAAAGTTCGGCGTTGCCGCCGGGAGGAAAACCGAACCGGCGGAAACTCCTGGCCCGAATCAGGCTGAAGAATTCACTGACCGGCGCATCGGCCAGGCTGACGGAAAAAATCCCCCCGCACAAGGCGTGGAAAACGCCGTAAGCGCCGGAGTCGCTGGTGTATTGGGCCAGCCAGTCGGAAATGGACAGGCCTTCAGGCGGCGAATCCGCGTCATCGCGGACGGCCCGGAGGACTTTCGCGGCCTCGTTCGGGTCCACGCAGGCTTCTTCCAGAAGAACCCTGAAGCCTTCCTTCGGAGGCAGGTCTATATCCCGGCCGTTGATCGAGTACTTGACCTGGGGTTCGGGACAACGGAGGTTGAAAGGCAGGTCCAGTTCGGTGAACAATTCTTCAAGCGGGCCCCGGCCTTCGATGGAGACCGCCCCGGTGGTCAGGGTGTAGCCTTTATGGGTCAGCGAGGAAAAACGGCCGCCGATAAAGGGGAGCTTTTCCAGGACCAGGACCCTGAGAACGCAGCGGGCGGCCAGGAGGGCTCCGGCCGAGAGCCCGCCGGCCCCGGACCCGATGATAACCACGTCGAAGTCAGTCATACTTCTTCCATTGATATCGCTTCCAAGGGGCAGAAATCAAGACAAAGGCCGCAGCGGACGCAAAGGTCATGGTCCACCACGGCCCGGCCCCACTCGGCGGTGAGCGCATCCAGTTCACAAATCAGGGTGCACTGGCCGCAGCCGGCGCACCTTGCTTCGTTTATCTTCAGTTGGGTGGTCAATGTCCCGCCTCGGTCTCTCCAGGGTCAGGGCCACGGCCCTTGAATCAAGAAAAAACCGGCCTATCAGCCATTCCCGAAAGATCGTTTCAGAAAATATAAAATCTCAAATACCTGAAAACTTCAACCAAAATTAAATGAACATGACCTCTGGGCACCCGGCCCGACATAATCCCGACCTGGTTACCTTCACCGGCCTTACCTCGAACAGATTACTTCGGATTCGATCCGAACGAGGCGGCCGGCGAGTCAAGACCTCATGAACAGCAGCAGGCTCAAGGCCATGACCGCCATGCCGGCCATCAAGCTGTAAATGGACAAGTGGCCCCGATCATATTCCTTGGCCATAGGTAAAAGCTCGTCCAGGGAAATGAAGACCATGACCCCGGCCACGGCCCCGAAGGTCAGGCCGAAGAGGCTGTGGGAAAAAAAAGGCCTTAAGACGAAGAATCCGGCCAGAGCCCCGACCGGTTCCGATACTCCGGAAAGAAAAGAAAACCAAAAGGCTTTTTTTCGGCTGCCGGTGGCGAAATACACCGGCACGGAAACGGCTATGCCCTCGGGCAGATTGTGCAGGGCCACGGCCACGGCCACGGAAACGCCTAAATAAGGGTCGGCCACGGCGGCTAGAAAGGTGGCGAAACCTTCGGGAAAATTGTGCAGGCCGATGGCCAGGGCCGTGACCAAGCCCATGCGCATCAGTCTCGGGCCGGTCGCATCAGGGCCCATCTCTTCCACCGATCTGACTTCATGGGGATTGCCCTGATCGGGAACCAGGTGATCGATGACGGCCATGAAAACCAGACCGGCAAAAAACGCTCCCACCCCGGCCCAGCGACCTCCGAGGGAGCCCCATTCCTCGGCCAGGGCTTCACAGGCCTTGGGCAGGATTTCCACAAAGGAAACGTAGATCATCACCCCCGAGGAAAAACCCATGGCCGCCGACAGGAAAGATTTATTGGTGGTTCGGGTGAAAAAAGCCATGGCGCTGCCGATCCCGGTGGACAAGCCGGCCAGCGCGGTCAGCACGAAAGCCGTAAACACCCCGTTTTGAAAAAAAGTTTCCATGCCCTGGTCCTGATCTGACTGAAAAAACTCGAATTCATCCGCTTGGACCGCTGTTTTCGAGATATTTGAGTCCGCTGAAATTGTCAACCGGTTTTATTTATTGCCGGTTCCAATGGTTCCCTGCCGGGGTTGTGGGACCACTGTAAACCAGGGCCTCTTGCGGCCTTCGGCCGCCCCGACAACTCCACCGGGCCGGAGTTGTCGGGGCCACCCTTAAGATAAACGGAGACAGAATCCACGCCTCCGGCAGATCGCCTTACAATCTCCGAGGCTCCTTACCAAACCGGCGCGAGGGCGCCAATTCTTTTACCTTCTCTGTAGCTTGGGAACCAGCCCAACCAGATCAATTCGGTTCCAGGACTTAATCCGGCCCGGGGCATCGGCATAATCCTTGAGAAGCGCCGGCCGGGTATGATACAAAGCCTAGCAGTTTCACCCAGGCGCCGACCAGGGGAGATGATCTCCGGCCTGGTGAAGACGGCATCTGCTTACTGCCGCCGGGCCTTGGGCCTTGCCCACGTGAAGCGCCACCTCGGGGTGGGCCATGCCACGGCGGCCACGGATTTTTTCGGGCTGGTTCCCCGACTGGAATCCGGGAACCAGCCGCCATTTTTTGTTTTTTTAGGAGCATGGATTATGAATGTGACCTTTTATGGCGGTGTGCGGGAAGTCACCGGATCGATGCATTTGATCAATACCGGGCGGGAAATGATCCTCCTGGACTGCGGCCTGTTCCAGGGCCGTCGCAAGGAAAGCGAGCGCAAGAACCGGGTCCTGCCCTTTGATCCGAAGATCATCACCAATGTTGTCCTCTCCCACGCCCATATCGACCATTCCGGACGCCTGCCCTTTTTGACCGGCCACGGTTTCCTGGGACGCATCGTCTGCACCCGGGCCACGGCCGGGGCTTGCGAATATCTGCTGCTGGACAGCGCCAATATTCAGGAATCCGACGCCCAATACCTCAATTACAAAACGGTGCGGTCCTTGCTTTACCGGTTGAAAGGATCGGACGACGGCCGGAAAATATCCAACCGCGAAATAAACGAAATAAAAAAGGTCCTCAAAAAACGGGGCTCCGAACTGGACGTCGAAAAAATCAAGCAATTGATCGACGAATATCAACTGGAAGAAATCCAGCCTCTGTACACCGTGGCCGAAGCTCAAAAATCCCTCGATTTTTTTGAAGGCTACCCCTATCGTCATTCGATAGGCCTGGGCGAGGGGGTGACCTGCCACTTCTACGACGCCGGGCACATCCTCGGCTCGGCCTTCAGCGTCGTTACCGTCCGAAAAAACGGCCGGACCAGGAAAATTTTTTATACCGGCGACATCGGCCGCTTCGGCAAACCGATCATCAAGGACCCGACCCTGAATTTCGATGAAGAACACCGGGAGGTCGACCTGCTGATCATGGAAAGTACTTACGGCAACCGGTTCCATGAACCGGTCCGCGACATCAAGGGCCATTTGAAACAGGTCCTGGTCGAGACCGTCGAGCGGGGCGGCACGGTGGTCATCCCGTCTTTTGCCTTCGGCCGGACCCAGGAACTGATTTACGTCCTGCACGAACTTTACGATGAAGGCGGCCTGCCCCGGGTCCCGATTTACATCGACAGCCCCTTGGGCACCAAGCTGACCAAGGTCTTCGGCGAACACCCCGAAGTCTACGACCGGGAGACTCATCAAACCTTCCTGGAGAAAGGCGAAAACCCTTTTTCCTTCCGCCATGTTTCTTTTGTGACCTCGGTCGAGGAATCCATGGCCTTGATGCGGGAAACCAAGCCTCACGTGGTCATCGCCTCTTCGGGCATGTGTGAAGGCGGCCGTATCCTTCACCATCTCCGCTATAAAATCCATAATCCCCGCAACACCATCCTCATTGTCGGGTACATGGCCGAAAACACCCTGGGCCGCCGGCTCCTGGAATCCGGCCGGACCTACGAGGAATCCGGCCGTCAGGGTCCCGCCCCCGAGCTTAAATTCCTCAACAAGACTTACCCGCTTCACGCCCGGGTGCTGGAACTCGGAGGCTTCAGCGCCCACGCGGATAAAAATGAAATCCTGCGCTTTCTTAAGGAGTCCAACCTGAAAATAAAAAGAATCGCCCTGGTCCACGGCGAAGAAAAACAGTCCCTGGCCCTGGCCCAAAACCTGGCCGAGGCGGGTTACGCCGTGGCGGTGCCCCATGTCGGGGAAATGTGGGAGATATACTGATAATTGCGGGTCCCTGTTTCCGCTCGGCATACCCAAACCGTCGTTCCCGCGAAAGCGGGAACCCAGTCTTCGATGGGGCTTTTTACCGGACCCCTGCTTGCGCAGGAGAGCCGGGCGGGGCGGTCAGCCTTGGACGGCTTGACCGTCCGGCCTTTCCCGAACGATCCAAGCGATGAACTTCCTTTTCGCGGAAATTCTTCAGGGCCTCACCCTGGTCAAGATTCTGACCGCCGTGTCGGTGGTCGTGGGCTTGTCCCTGCTGGCCGAACACGTAAGCCCCAAGTTTGCCGGGATTATCTCAGGCTATCCCCTGGGTGCGGCCATCAGCCTTTTTTTCATCGGGTTGGAAATCGGTCCCGACTTCGCCGCCCACAGCGCCGTTTACACCATCGTGGGTCTGGGCGGGACCCAGGCCTTTATCTACGGCTATTATCAAGTTTCGCGACTGTTGGACGGCCGCAGCAAGAACCTCAATGTTTTTTGCTCTTCCTGCGGCAGCGCGGCGGTTTTCTTGATCGCGGCCGGCCTGCTGAACCTAATCAGAGTGAACCTGCCGGAAGCGTTGGTCCTGGCGTCCGCGTTAATCATTGTTTTCCATCGTCTTTTCAAAAAAGTCCGCAACGTGCTAATTGAAGGCAAGGCCAGACCCGATTGGAAACTCCTCCTGGCCCGGGCCTTTTTCGCCGCTTTTCTGATCACCGCGGTCACCACGGCGGCCAAGGTCCTCGGCCCGCGCTGGGCCGGCCTGTTTTCCGCTTTCCCCATGACCCTTTTCCCGTTTCTGCTCATCATTCATTATACCTACCGGACCCAACACGTTCACGCCGTCATCAAAAACGTCCCCCAGGGGCTCTTCTCGCTTTTGACCTATTTAGCCGTGGTTTCTCTGGTTTATCCCCGCTGGGGCATCTGGCTCGGCACCCTCATCGCCTACGCCGGCGCCACTTTGTACCTGCTCATCGTTTACGCGGTCCGGTCGCCCCTCTTTCGAATCAACCGGCCCACGAAATAATCGGCGGCTGCCGGCCAGGCCGTAACCGTTCACTAGCCCCTTGTTTGACAGTTGGGCTGTAAAATTAGGTGATTTTTCAGATATGGCTCTAATAACATCAACAAGTTATCTTGGAATATCTAAAAAACATGCGGTAAACGTATTTAATAATTCAATATGTTATCACATATCGCTTACTACTTTACTGTCAAACAAGGGATTATTATGAGACATCCGCAAAAGCCTCGGCCCGATAAACCCGGAAAATTGGGAACGGACGGGGCGTGTTTTGAAAATAAACGGGGCGGCTTCCGTCAAGCCGCCCCCGATGATTTCATTTTTATTCCTGATTTATATTTAGCCGGTGACCGGATTTTCGCCCCGGTCTCTCTTGTTCTAAGAGACGGAGCGGTCCTCCCGGCCAAGGATGCCGGGGTTAAAAACCTTTTTTTCCTTGACCGCCCGGCGGAAACTTTCGGCTTGTTCCGGGCCGGTGATTAGCCAAAGAGGCGTTTCATCCAAGGAGCTGAGATCGGCGCAAGCGGTGGGGCAGCCTTGAACCGCCAGCACCAGGTCAAGGTCAGGGGCGGAAGCCGGCAAAAATTCGACTTCCTCGGCCAGGTCCTCGGCCAACCGATTCACCGCGGCCACCCGGTCATAGTCAGGATTGCAGCCCCCGCAGTATTTAATCCCGACCCGGAGCCGCTTACCCGGCCCGGCTTTATACCAATTCGAGTTTAAAATAAAAAAATACCCAGGCTGTCATTGCGAGGTCCGTTACAGGCGGACCGAAGCAATCTCTACTAAAACCAAGAGATTGCTTCGTCGCCCCGCCGCCGGTGGGTCGCCTCGCAATGACCTTGTTTGGTTATATTTCAAAAGTAATTCGGAATTAGTCGATTCCACAAAGCTTTTTGGCCGCGTTCATTTTTTCGGGCATGTTGACCCGCCGGGCGATCATGATCCGCTGGGCCTGGGGCGAGCCGGCCCCGTGCATGGACTCGGTCAGATAGCCCACGGCGGCCGTGCCCAAGGTCAGGTTCTCGATCAGCCGCAGGATGTGCATCCTCTCCCTGGTGCTCGCTTCGGGGTTGGCCCGGAAATATTTTTCCAGCCAGCGTCCGACCTCGGGCGAGTTCAAATCCTTCTCCGAGGGCAGGGTCACCATGAGGCCGCCGGCGATGTCCTGGGCCAGCCGGGCGATTTCATAGGGGAACCGGGTCACGTTGTGTTTGTGGATGTTGGCCAGCAGGACATTGACCAAATAGGTCCCGCTGGGCTCGCGATGGCCTTCCGAAGCGCAGGCGATACACCCGCAGTATAAGGTTTCGTTGAGGTGGTTCATCTCGATGATCTTGTCCTTGATGTGGTTGGCCTGGTCCGCGCCGTTATATTGGGCGGCCAGTTGGGAAGCTCCGATCAAGACGTCCCCGACCCCGACCTTGCAGGCGTAACTCTGGCGATGGTAGGCGGCGAAGCTTTCGACCAGTGGCCCGGCGAATTCGTATTCCCGGAACATAAAGACCCGGTCCCAGGGGACAAAGACATTGTCAAAGACCACCAGGGCCTCGTGCCCGCCGAAGAGCAGGTTGCCCTGGTCCAGGGTCCCGCCTTCCAGTTTCCGGGTGTCGCAGGACTGGCGGCCCATGATGTAGATGATGCCGTCCGCGTCGCTGGGCAGGGCAAAGCTGACCGCGTAGTCCTTGTCATTCTCACGCATGGAGATGGTGGGCATGACGATGATTTCATGGGAATTGACCGCGCCGGTCTGATGGGCCTTGGCCCCCCGGACGATGATTCCGTCGGACCGCTCTTCGACCACATGGAGAAACTGATCGGGGTCGGGCTGCTGGTGAGGGGCCAGCTTGCGGTGGCCCTTGGTATCGGTCATGGCCCCGTCGCAGACCAGGTCGTTCTGCTGGACATAGCGCAGATAATTTAAAAAACGCTCGTTGTAGTTGGTGCCGTGCTTGGCGTCGATATCATAGGTGACTATGGACAAAGCGTTAAGGGTGTCCATGCCCACGCAGCGCTGGAAGCAGCACCCGGTTTCCCGGCCGAGCAAGCGGCCCATCTTGCTCTTTTTGAGCAGGTCATCGATATTCTGGTGGATATGGGTGAAGCGATTGATCTTTTCACCGGTGAGGTGGGAAACGGCCGTCATGATGTCTTCATGCTCGGGCCGATGGGCCAATTCATAGGTTTTGGCCACGGCCCGCATGGACGGACGGATGATCGGGTTGTCGACCGGATTCTTGACCCGTTCGCCGAACATGTAAACCACCAGGTTCAAACGCCTCAGACTCTCTTCGTATTGTTCAGCCGTCATCATGGGCATGGCAGATACTCCTTGGTTTAAAATCGGTCAATCACCCGACGCCGTGAGTCGGTCGGATCACTGGATCAATAATCCCACTCCAGGCTTCCCCAGTCAACCACTGGTCAAACCACGCCTTGGTTTTTCAGCTCCTTGAATTCGTCGGGGCTGAGGCCCAGCCAAGAGGTCAGGATTTCTTCGGTGTGTTCGCCCAGCAAGGGCGGCGGCAAAGTGATCCGGCCGGGGCTATGGTGCATCTTGACCGGCAGTCCGGTGACCTTGATCCGGCCGGCCTTGGGGTGGTCCATTTCGACCACCATGTCCCGGGCCAGGGCCTGGGCCGAGTTCAAAACCTCGCCCACTTTCCAGACCGGGCCGTTAGGAATACCGGCCTGGTCCATCATGGCCCGCAGTTCGGCCACGGTGTAAGTTTTGGTTTTTTCCTCGATAACCTTGATCAAATCCGGACGGTTCTGGACCCGGCTGGGGTTGTCGATAAACCGCGGATCGTTCTGATAATCTTCCAATCCCAGGACCCGGCAGAATATGGCCCAGAGGTTGTTGTTGCCCACGGCGATGTTGATAAAGCCGTCCTTGGCGGCGAAACTCTCGTAGGGGGCGATGAGGGGGTGCTGGTTGCCCATGGGTTCGGGGGAACGGCCGGTGGTGAAGTAGCGCCCGGCCTGGAAAGTGAGCTGGGCGATCTGGCTTTCGAACAGGGAGGTGTCGAGCAGTTGGCCTTCACCGGTTCGTTCCCGGTGAAACAAGGCCGTCACCACTCCGTACGCGGCGAACATGCCGGCGGTTATGTCGCCCAAAGAAACGCCGACCTTGAGGGGGGTCCCCCCCGGTTCTCCGGTGAAACTCATGATGCCGCCCATGCCCTGGGCGATCAGGTCGTAGCCCGGCCGGTCGGCTTCGGGGCCGTCCGGTCCGAACCCGCTGATGGCGCAATAAATGATCTTCGGGTTGATTCCGCTCAGGACTTCATAACCAAGCCCCAGCTTGTCCATGGTCCCGGGCCGGAAGTTTTCGACCAACACATCGGCCTTGGCCGCCATTTCTTTGAAGATGGCCTTGGCCCGATCGTGCTTCAGGTTAAGGGTGATGCTCTTCTTGTTGCGGTTGACGCTTAAAAAATAGGCGCTTTCACCTTCGACAAAAGGCGGCCCCCAGGACCTGGCCTCGTCGCCGCCCTTGGGCATTTCGATCTTGATGATCTCCGCACCCATGTCGCCGAGCATCATGGTGCAATAGGGCCCGGCCAGGGCCCGGGACAGGTCCAAAACCACTACGCCTTCCAGTGCCGTTTTCATTTAATATCCTCCCGACCGCCGCGCCTAGCCGGCGGAGTAACGTTTTATTATCTAATCAAGCTCCCGCGGGCTTTTGTTAATTCCTTGGTAAAAGGCCAAATCGTGGGAGGGAATGAGGTCCGCCTCCAGGATCTGGGCCAAATGCTCCAATCGGTACAGGCTTTCCACGACCTGCTTGGCGCTGGAAGCGTTGCTCAGGGGTATCTTGCGTTCGAGGTTCTCCTTGAGCGGGACCGCGTCGCCGGGGAAGATGTAATTCTTCCCCCTGACCGTGCGCACCAGCACCGACTGGTGCCCCGGGGTGTGGCCCGGCGTTTTTATGACCGAAACGCCCGGAGCCACGATCCCGTCGCCTTCCAAAAGCCGATAGTCCAAGGGAAAATCGAAATGATTGGGCATATAAGGGGCCGATAAATAAGGGTCCGGACTGAAAGCGAAGCGGTGTTCTTCCCGCTGGACCACGATGGGACAGTGGGTGAAGAAACGCAGGGCCCCGGTGTGGTCCCAGTGCATGTGGGTCAGGATGACCATCTTGACATCCTTGACTTCCAAACCGAGTTCCTTGAGCCGCAGCCTGACGTCGTCGGCCTCGGTCAGGCGGGGCTTGATCAGCTTGGCCCGAGGCCCCCAGGCTTGTTCAGGGTTTTTGACCCCGTCCGGGTTGAAACCCAGGTCGATCAAAATCGGGCCGGCCGAACCCAGAAGCAGGACCGAATAGACCGGGGCCTGAATCACTTGGCCCATGTCCACGGCCGAAAGAAAGATGGAGCGGTCGATGTCCAGAAACCCGCCCGGTAAAATGAATATCTTGTCTACACTCATCTCGGTTCCCTCATAACATCTTAGGTATGGACATGTTGATCAGCTTCAAACAATCCCTTCCTCCTTCATTCGGCGGATGTCTTCCGGTGAAAGGTTCAGTTTTTGGGTCAGAATCTCCTCGGTGTGTTCGCCCAGGTCCGGGGAAGCCTTTTCGATCCGGCAGGGAGTCCGGGAGAACTTCATGGGCGTGCCCACCACTTGAACCGCGCCCAGGCGGGTGTGCCGGACGTCGAGCACCATGTCCCGCTCCCTGATTTGGGAGTCTTCGACTAAATCTTTGATATTGTTGACGGGACTGGAAATCACCCCGGCCCGGTCGAAAACGGCCAGCCATTCGTCCCTGGTTTTGGTGACAAATATTTCATTGAGCATCGGTTCGAGCACGTCGTGGTTGGCCGTCCTTTGGGCCGTGGTTTTGAACCGCTCGTCCTCGATCCATTCTTCCCGGCCCAGGACCCGGCACAGATTGGCCCATTCCTCGTCCCGGAAGGTCACCACCACCATGTAGTCGGTCTTGGTGGGAAAGACCTGGAAAGGTGTCAGCAGGGGGTGTCTGGACCCCATAGGCCGGGGAACCTGGCCGGTGGCGAAATACCGGGCGCAGGCGTTCTCACATAAGGCCGCCTGGGTATCCAGCATGGCCACGTCCACCTGCTGGCCCTGGCCGCTCTTTTCCCTCTCGTACAGGGCGGCCAGCGTGGCCGACACCGCAAACAAGGCCGCGCCGAGGTCGCCGATGGAAAAGCCCACCCGGACCGGCGGCCGGCCGGGCTCTCCGGTGATACTGACCGTGCCGCCCATGCCCTGGGCGATCATGTCGAAGGCCGGCTTCTGGGAATAAGGCCCGGTCTGGCCGAATCCCGAAATAGAAACGTAAATAACCCGCGGGTTGATCTTCTGGACGGCCTGGTAATCCAGTCCCATCTTCTTCATGATGCCCGGGCGGAAGTTCTCCACCAGGATGTCGGATTCCAGAAGGAGTTTCCGGACGATATTCTTGGCTTTGTCCTCGCGCATGTTCAGGGTGATGCTCTTTTTGCCGCGATTGACGCTGAGGAAGTAAGAACTCAGGTCGCTGACGAACGGCCCGTTGCCCCGGGCCATATCGCCCTTGCCGGGGTCCTCGATCTTGATCACCTCGGCCCCCAGGTCGGCCAGCATCATGGCCGCGTAAGGACCGGCCAAAGCCCGCCCGAAACTCAGCACCTTTACCCCTGTCAATGGACCAGACATATCAATAACTCCTTTGTCAATCTATATTTTCACCCAGTAAAAAACCAAATACCGCCTAAGCGTAAAAATCCGGGGCCTTCTTCAATTCCGCCCACTGGTCCGGGTCGTGGCCGTGAATCAGCATGGCTTTCTCCCGAGCCGCCAGGTCGTGAAGGCGCTCGATGGTCCGACCGGCCGCCTCGTTATCCAGATTGTTGCGGGAGACGATCCGTTGGTAAAAATTCTCCCGGCAGGGCACGCAATCGCCGGTCAGAATGACCGAACCCGTCTCGGCCAGCCTGACCAGCAGGACCTGGTGACCTAAAGTGTGCCCCGGCATGGGGATGATGACCAGGCGTCCGTCGCCGAAAAGGTCCCTTTCGTCTTCCACGGCCTGATAATTCAGGCCGACGTCCCAGTCGGAGCGGATATAGCCCTTCCCTTCCAGTTCGGGGTTGCGGGCGCACTCGATTTCCTTGGCCGCCGCCAGAAAGACGGCCTGAGGGAAAAACCGGTTGCCGCCGGCATGATCGAAATGGAGATGGGAGTTGACCACGTATTTGATGTCGGCCGGGGTGAAGCCGATTTTGCCGAGCTGCGCGACCACCCCGGAGTCCCGGTCCCCGATGGGGGTGAAAGCCTTGGCCAAGCCGCCCCAGACGCCTTCCGGGTTGGAGAAGACCTCCGGGTTGGGGCCGGTGTCAAAAAGCACGTTGCCCTGGGGGTGGGTGATCAAAAAGACCGGCATGGGCGCTTCGATAAAGACCTGCTTGTCCGCGTCCGGCACGTAGATGTTTTTGCGGCCCCGGATATAGCCGCAACTCATGGCGTAAAGACGCATTTATTCCTCTTTTCTTGTTTTATATCCTCAAAAGAATAAACCATCTCAATTTTTCTCCCGCAAGGGCGAATCGCCGGGTCACCCCCAGCGCGACCATCCGGCATCGCAATTGTAGCCAGGGGCGCACGGCCGTGCGCCCCTACCTAATGCCGAACCATGGCGCGTTTGACCCTGAAACCACCCCCGTCCGCCCGCGTAGGGGCAGGCCCCCGTGCCTGCCCTTCCGCCTGCCCCGCTGTCGACCGCCCGGAGACAGGGCCGCCACAGAGAGTGGCCCCTACGTTGTCGTTGACGGATTTGGTTCATCGGTTCAAAACCATGACCACGAAATGATATGCCTACGGGGCGAAGCCCTTAGGGCGATCACAAGGATCGCCCCTACTGGTCCAACCTCACAGCGGTATGTTGCCGTGTTTCTTCCAGACCGCCTGTTCGGCCTTCTTGGTTTTTAAAAGGTCCAAGGCGAAGATCAGCCAGCGCCGGCTGTCGGCCGGCCGGATGACCCCGTCTACATACTGCTTGGACGCGGAATAATAAGGCGACAGAATGGTTTCTTTATATTCGATCATCTTTTCCAGGCGGACCCTTTCCGGATCGTCGGCCTCGGCGATCTCCTTCCGGTAAAGGATGGGCACGGCCCCTTCAGGTCCCATCATGGCGAACTCGGCCGTGGGCCAGGCCAAAAGCAGGTCGGCTCCGGTCTCATGGCAGCACATGGCCGGAATGGCCCCGCCGTAATATTTCCGTATCACGATGGTGACCTTGGGGACGGTCGCCTCGGAAAAGGCGTACAGCATCTTGGCCCCGTGACGGATGATGCCCTTTCTTTCCTGATCCGATCCGGGCAGATAACCGGGCACGTCGGCCAGGATAACCAGCGGAATGTTGAAGGAGTCACAAAAACGAATGAAGCGGGCCGCCTTGTCCGCGGCGTCTATGTCGATGGTTCCGCCCAGGTAGCGGGGCTGGTTGGCCACCACGCCGACCACTTGGCCGTTCAACCGCCCGAAGCCTACCAGGATGTTGCGGGCGAAATTGGAATGGATTTCGAAGAATTCGCCCAGGTCCATCAGTTCCCGGATCACCAGCCGCATGTCGTAGGTCCGCTTGGGTTCGGCCGGAACGATCTGAGTCAGGAGGTCATTGCTCCGGTCGGGGTCGTCCCGGCTGGGGACGGCCGGCGGCGTTTCCCGGTTGTTCATCGGCAGATAGGAAACCAACTGGCGGATCAATCGGCAGCAGTGTTTATCATCGTCGGCGGCCAGGTGGACCACGCCGGAGACGCGCGTATGCACGTCGGTGCCCCCTAAATCCTCAAAGGAAATCTCTTCTCCGGTCACTTCCTTGATCACTCCGGGACCGGTGATGAACATCTGGGCCGTTTTCTTGACCTGAATGATGAAATCCATGATGGCCGGAGAATAGACGCCGCCGCCGGTGCAGGCCCCCATGATGGCCGCGATTTGAGGCACCACCCCGGAGCACTGGGTGTTCTCGAAGAACATCTGGCCGTAACCGGATTCGTTCTGCATGCCGTCCTGAAGGCGCCCGCCGGCCGATTCATACAGGCCGATCACCGGCGCCCCGATCTTGCGGGCCGTCCGGAGGAGGAGATTGATCTTCTCCCCGTGGGCCCGGCCGGCCGAGCCGCCGAAAACGGTCACGTCCTGGGCATAAACCAGGACCCGCCGGCCGTCGATCTTGGCGAATCCGGTAACCACGCCGTCGCCCAGAATCTTCTTTTTCTGCATGTCGAACTCGAAAACCTGGGTCTCGGCCAGCATGTTGATTTCCATGAAGGACCCCGGATCGACCAGGGCCTCGATCCGCTCGCGGCAGAGTAATTTGCCTCGGGCCTTCTGGGCTTCCTGCTTATCCCGGCCCCCGCCCAGCATGGCCTGAGCTTCCTTGACCTCGAGTTCGGCCAACAATTCCTCCCACGTCTTCCAGGGTACCACTGGTCTTCCTCCTTCAAATTTGACGGTTCCCGGTCGTATGCCGGCCGAGGTCCAGGTCAGGCTCACCCGGCGATCTCAGCCAGTTCCTTGACCCGTTTTTTGTATTCTTCCAAGCGCTTGCTCAGTTCGCCCTTGATGACCATCTGCTGGACCACCACCGGGGCTCCGCCCTGGGTGGATTCGGCCAAAAGAATACACCCGATCCCGGTCAGATACTCCATCAGGCGCATCATTTTCAGGCGGTCTGCCGTGCTGACCCCGGGGTTGGCCTTCATGTACTTTTCGATGAAGGGACCGAGGTCGGGATGGGCCAGGTCGTCCGAGGTGGGGGCCGTCATGATCAAGCCGCCGGAAATGTCCACGGCCAGACGCGCCACGTTCCAAATGGCCACCGTCCCTTGCCGTTTGGCCACGTTGGCCATCAAGGCATTGGGATAGAAACTTCCCGACGGGGAAGCCGTCCCCAGGGTGGCGGCGGCGATGATCGAGCCCCAGGCCAGCTCGCCCTCGAAAAGCATTTCGGTCATTTTATCCATGATGTGACCGGCCTTGCCCACGCCGTTATAGTCGGCGATGACCGCGGCCCCGCCCAGCAGCAGGTCCCGGTGTCCGCACTTGCAGGATGTAGTCACGCAACGGAAGGTCGGCGAGGTCTGGGAGACCAATTGATGGGTATATTCGGCCTCCCCGCACATGAAGACCCGGTCCCAGGGCACGAAGACGTCCTCGAAAAAGATATGGGCCAGGTTGTAAACGCCGTAACGCCGGTTGCCCATGTCCAAGGCGTCCTTGCCGTTGAATCGCCGGAAATCCGGAGCCGGGGCGCCGTGGAGATAAGTAATGCCGGGCGTATCGACCGGCACGGCGAAGGCCACGGCGTGGGCCGATTCGTCCTCCCTGAAGGCCGTGGTGGGCATGCAGATCAGTTCATGGGCGATGGTCGCCCCGGAAATCTGGAACTTGGCCCCCCGAACCACGATGCCTTCCTTTTTCTCCTCGACGATACGCATGTACATATCCGGGTCCGTCTGGTCCACCGCCCGCTTGCTCCGGTCACCCTTGGCGTCGGTGATGCACCCGGCCACGGACAAATCCTGGCTTTGCACCTTCTGCAAAAAAGCCAGGAGGCGGTCATGATAAGGAACACCCTTCTTTTGCTGCATCAAAAAGGTCACGGTATGAAGGGCGCTCATGATGTTGCCGGAGACGCACCGCGCCCCGATACACATCCCGTGGCGCTTGGTCAGGTCCCTCATTAATTCAAAGCGTTTGATCAGGTCCCCGGCGCTCTGATAGACGTGGGTCAGCCGGTTGATTCTTTCGCCGGTCAGGGGTGAAATCAGGGTGATCTTGTCCTGGTACTCCGGGTCCAGGGCCAGATCGTAGGTCAAAGCCACCGCCTCGATGGCCGGCCCGGTCAGTTCATGCTCCAGGGGATGGTCAATCCTCCGGCCAAAGGCGTAGGATTTGAGTTTAAGGTCCTTGATGCTGTCCTTATACGCGCTCCCGCTCATTAAAGCCATTTTCTCCCCTCCCTCTGATTAAACCGGGCCTCGAATCAAGACCCGTAAATTTTCAGAACAGAATCTTGCTGCGCCGGTTGATCCTGATGGCCCCGATGGGGCAATTCGTGGCGCAATGTTCACAGACCTGGCACTTGGATGGATCGGTAGGCCGAAGCCACCCGTCGATCACCTTGAGAATTTCCGAAGAGCAAGTCGTCACGCAGGTGCCGCAGTTGTTGCAGCCCAGGCTGATGTTGATCTGCCTTTTGGCTATCTTTTTAGGAATGGGCAGAACGTTGCGGTAGGACAAAGCTCCAGTCGGGCAGAAGGTAACACAAACCGGCTCTTCCCGGTCGGGGCACAGATCGCAGACCGCCACCGGCTCCGTGTCCGAAACCATCCGACCGATATCCAGGTCCGCTCCCGGGGGATCCTTCTTGCAACCGGGCGGTTCATGGGCCAGGGGCTTGCAGCGGACCGAACCGGCATCCGGGAGACCGTCTTCGACCTGCCGGTCTTCCAGCCCGAATCCAGAGCCCAGTGGCACCGGGAGAAATTTTTCGACCCCGCGGGCCACCCGGTCAGCCGGGCGGGTATTGAGATCGATGAATGTTTCCGCCCCCTGGATCGCTCCGGGGCTCCGGCGGCCGAGACGCTGTTTGCGGCCGGCACCATCCTGGCCCACCAGGACTGGATTCGAATGAAATGCGGCTCCGGGCTGTCGGTTTCATCGGCCTGGGCCGCGGTAAAGGCGTTTATGAAAATCACCGGAAGCGAAATATAGAATAAAAGTATCTATAATTGATTTCCCTTGAATCCTCGAACCCTTGACCCCTTGAATCCTGAGGATCACACCAACGCTTTTGGAGATGATCCCCAAAGAATTCAACCCAAAGGAGGAACAAAATGGGCAGTTACGTCGGCGCGCTGGACCAGGGCACAACCAGCACCCGGTTCATCCTGTTTGACCGGGCCGGCCGGATCGTCGGTCAGGATCAGAAGGAGCACCGCCAACATTATCCCCGGCCCGGCTGGGTGGAGCACGATCCGGTGGAAATATGGCGCAACGCCCAGGCGGTCATCCGGGGCGCGCTGTCCGGCGCGCGGGTTTCCGGCTCCGACCTCGCTGGGATCGGGATCGCCAACCAGCGGGAAACCACCCTCGTCTGGGATAAGACCACCGGCATCCCCTATGCGAATGCCGTCGTCTGGCAGTGCACCCGGAACCATGAGATGTGCAAGACCCTGGCCGGGGAGACCGGGCAGGATCGATTCCGGGAAAAAACCGGCCTGCCCATCTCCACCTATTTCTCCGGACCCAAGCTCAAATGGATCCTCAACAACGTGCCGGGCGTACAGGCGGCCGCTGAGCGGGGGGCGGCGCTTTTCGGAACCATGGAAACCTGGCTCATCTGGTGGCTGACCGGCGGCCCGGACGGGGGGGTGCACGTGACCGACGTGACCAACGCCGGGCGCACCCTGCTCATGAATATCCACCGGCTGGCCTGGGATGCGGAGATCCTGGATCTCATCGGTATTCCGGAAAAAATGCTTCCCCGCATCGTGCCGTCCAGCGATCCGACGGCATGGGGCGCCACGCGGCTGGACGGGCCCCTGGGTGCGGAATGTCCGGTGTGCGGGGCCCTTGGCGATCAGCAGGCGGCCCTGCTGGGCCAGGCCTGTTTCGACCCCGGAGAGGCCAAAAACACTTATGGAACCGGCTGCTTTCTGCTGCTCAACACCGGGCATACCCCGGTTCCATCGACCCATGGCCTGCTGACCACCCTGGCCTATCAGATCCGCGGGCACAGGCCGGTCTATTGTCTTGAAGGATCCATTGCGGTCACCGGGGCCCTGGTGCAGTGGCTGCGGGACAACCTGGGGCTGATCCAGAGTGCGCCCGAGGTTGAAGCGCTGGCACGGACCGTTTCAGACAGCGGGGGGATCTACTTTGTCCCGGCGTTCTCCGGACTCTTTGCCCCCCACTGGCGCTCGGATGCCCGGGGGGTGATCGCCGGGCTGACCCGGTATGTGACCAAGGGTCATCTGGCCCGGGCCGTGCTGGAAGCCACGGCCTACCAGACCCGGGACATCGTCGAGGCCATGAACAGAGACGCCGGGGTCCCACTGACCCGGCTGAAGGTGGACGGCGGCATGGTCGGAAACGATCTGCTGATGCAATATCAATCGGACATCCTGAACGTACCGGTCATCCGGCCCAAGGTGTCTGAAACCACCGCTTTGGGCGCGGCCTATGCAGCCGGGCTGGCCGTCGGATTCTGGAAGGATTTGGATGAGCTGCGGCGAAACTGGACCGTAGACAAGACCTGGCTCCCGGCAATGGCGGAAAAAGAAAGAGAAAAGCGGTACGCGGGGTGGAAAAAGGCCGTCGAGCGAACGTTCAACTGGATCGAAGGATAGGGCTAATGCCTGCCGAGAAGGGCCAGCAGGATATCCGGACGGTTGGTGGTAATGGCATCGACCCCCATCTCCCGGAGGCGGACCATATCGTTCTGCTTGTCGACGGTCCACACCCCGACCCCAAGCCCCAACGCGTGGGCCTCGTTGAGGGAATCGGCGGTCAGCTCCTTGTAATACGGGCTCCAGCAGGCCCCCCCGGCCGCCTTGACCGTCCGGGGAATCGAGCCGTTGTGGTCGTCCACATCAAAACCCGCCGTCCACGGAGAGGTCCCGGGCTGCCCCGGCCGGATGGTGTTCATGTGGGGGCCCATTCGGGAAAGATAAATGGTCGGGATGGCGGGGGCGCCCTTTTGCAGATGCACCAGCGGACGCCAGTCAAAGGAAAGCACCCGGGTTCTGTCGAGGATGCCCGCCTGTTGGACAAGCTTCAGCACCGCATCGGCCACCGGTTCCGGCGGATTTGCCGATGCAGGGCTTTCGGGGGAGGTTTTGATCTCGATCCAGACCTGGGTCTTTCTGTCGGGATGCCCCGAGATCAGCGCGATCACCTCGGAAAGCGTCGGGATCCGCTGGCCGTCTGCGGCAGCCTGATCCGGATACCGCCTGGCGTAAGCGGAATGGGGTCGGAGCCGGCCGACATCATACCGCTTGAGCTCAGGTACCGAAAGCGCCGAGATGGCCGGCGCCTTTCCGGCGGGTATCCATCCTCCGTCCGGTGCGCGGGCGATGTCCGGGTTCAGATGAAAATCATGGTGAACCACCACCTGCCCGTCGGCCGACAGGTGGACGTCGAGTTCAATGGCATCCACCCCCAATTCCAGCGCCCGGGCAAACCCGGCCAGGGTGTTTTCGGGCAGCAGCCCGGCCGCCCCCCGGTGACCGATTACCGCAAGATCCCCCGCCGGCCCGGCGGTTTTTGCCCGGGCCGGATTTTCGCCGTTGCTCTGAACCGGACTGAACATCATCAGCACCATAAATAAAAAAGAGGTGGCAAACAATTTATCCATCCGCACCGAGAAACCCGTTGATTCGTTATGCAGATTCATTATAATGACAATAAGCGCTTCGGATCAAGATCAATCTATTCTCAACTCTGTTCCTTTTTCCTGGTTAAAGGACTTTTTCTAACCGCCGATGAATACGGATCTCATGCAGAACCAACACGGACGGGGTAATTCTGGCGGGACGTATCCGCCATTTTCAGCGGGTACGGGTCCATGGCAAGTGACCGATCTTTTCATTATTCCATGCAACGTTTAGAAAGGAGGTTCGGGTATGAAAACACGACACTGGGGGATGACCGCTGCACTGATCGTTGCCGTTCTTTTTCCCCTGAGCGCCATGGCTGAGCCGGTTGTCGTCAACTGGTGGCACGCCCACGGCGGGCGGCTCGGCGAGAAAGTGGGGTCGATCGCCGAAAATTTCAACAAATCCCAGACGGCTTACAAAGTGGTCGCAACCTACAAAGGCAACTATCAGGACACCATGACCGCGGGTATCGCGGCGTTCCGCTCCAAAACCCCGCCCCACATCCTGCAGGTTTTTGAAGTCGGCACCGCCAGCATGATGGCCGCAAAAGGGGCGATCAAGCCGGTGTATGAGGTGATGGCGCAATCGGGCCTTCCCTTTGATCCCAAGGCCTATCTTCCCACCGTGACCGGCTACTATACCACCCCGGACGGCAAGATGCTCTCCATGCCGTTTAACAGCTCCACCCCGGTCTTCTACTACAACATCGATGCGTTCAAGAAGGCAGGACTCGATCCGGCCAAACCCCCCGCCACCTGGCCCGAGGTGGCCGAATGCGCAAAAAAAATACTGCCCCTGAAGGACGCATCGGGCAAGCCCCTTTTCGCTGCCGGGTTCTCCACCGCCTGGATTTCCTGGATCCAGATGGAGAATTTCAGCGCATGGCACAATGTGCCCTTCGGAACCAAGGGCAACGGGTTCGGCGGGCTGGACACCGAGTTTGTCTATAACAGCCCGCTGCACGTTAAGCATGTCCAGCAGCTTTCGGACTGGCAGAAAGACAGGATCTTTGTTTACGGCGGCCGCCGGAATCTGGGCAACGCGAAGTTTTCCTCCGGGGAGGTCGCCATGTACACCGAATCGTCCGCCGGGTATGCGGGCTTTAAAGGCACATGCAAATTCGAGTTCGGTACCAGCATGCTCCCTTACTGGCCGGGGGTAAAGGGCGCCCCCCAGAACACCATCATCGGCGGCGCCAGCCTCTGGGTGATGGCCGGTCACAAACCCGAGGAGTACAAAGGGGTGGCGGCGTTTTTCAACTACCTCTCCTCTCCGGAGGTGCAGGCCGACTGGCATCAGTTCACCGGATATCTCCCCATTACGACGGCCGCCTACGAACTGACCCGAAAACAGGGATACTACAAGCAAAATCCCTTCATGGAAACGGCCCTAAAGCAGATGACCCTTCACGAGCCCACGGAAAATTCCAAGGGGGTGCGGTTTGGAAATTTCGTGCAGGTCAGAGACATCAACTACGGCGAGCTGGAGGCCATCTTCGCCGGCAAGAAAACCGCCAAACAGGGGCTGGATGATGCAGTGGCGGAAGGAAACAAGCTGCTGAGAAAGTTTGAAAGCGCAAACAAATAGTCCATCCACAGACCGATGGTCCACGGGCCGGGCGTGGTCCAGGGACAGGCGCAACGCCCGGCCCCCGTCCATCCGCGGGGGCTCCATGGAAAAGCGCGTGGTTTTTAAAAACAGGGTGCTGCCCTATCTCCTGGTCGCCCCCCAGATCGCCATCACGCTGGTTTTTTTCATCTGGCCGGCTTCCCAGGCCGTCTATCAATCCGTTTTGCAGGAAGATCCCTTCGGGCTTTCCACCCGGTTTGTCGGACTGGACAATTTCATCTTCATCTTCACCGACAAGGCCTATCTGAATTCCATATCCGTCACGGCGATCTTCAGCTTTTCGGTGGCGGCCATTTCCATGTCCACCGCCCTGCTCTTTGCCGTGATGGCGGACCGCGCGGTCCGGGGGGCGACCCTCTACAAGACCTTCATCATCTGGCCCTATGCCGTGGCGCCGGCGGTGGCCGCCGTGCTCTGGTATTTTCTTTTCAACCCCACGGTGGGGATGATCTCCTTTTACCTCAAAACCGTCGGGGTGGAATGGAACCATACCCTCAACGGCGGGCAGGCACTGCTCCTGGTCATCCTGGCCGCCTCATGGCGCGAGATTTCCTACAACTTCCTTTTTTTTCTGGCCGGCCTCCAGGCCGTTCCCAAATCGTTTATCGAAGCCGCTGCCATCGACGGGGCCTCTCCGGCAAAGCGCTTTTGGACCATTGTCTTTCCGCTGCTCTCCCCCACCGTCTTTTTCCTGGTCGTCATGAACATCGTCTATGCGTTTTTCGACACCTTTGGGGTGATTCACGCCATTACCAGCGGCGGCCCCAATCAGGCCACCAACATCATGGTGTATAAAGTCTATCACGACGGTTTTCTCAGCCTGGATCTGGGGGGATCCGCGGCCCAATCGGTGGTCCTGATGATCATCGTCATCACCCTGACCGTACTCCAGTTTCGATACATCGAACGGAAGGTGCACTACTGATGGTCGAACACCGCCCCTGGCTGACCTTTGCAACCCACGCGGTGCTGATCGCAGGAATGCTGATGATTGCGCTTCCCATCTACGTGACCTTCGTGGCGTCCACCCATCCCCTGGAAGACATCACCGGCTCCTTTCCGATGGTGCCGGGGGGAAAGCTCCTGGAAAATTACATCCGCGCCCTTTCCGCGGGTTCACGCGATGTGGGGGCGACCGTTGCGACCATGATGCTCAACAGCCTGATCATGGCCCTGGGCATCACTTCCGGAAAGATATTCATCTCCCTGCTGGCCGCCTTTGCCATCGTCTACTTCCGTTTTCGGTTCCGCATGTTCTTTTTCTGGATGATCTTCATCACCCTGATGCTTCCGGTGGAGGTGCGCATCCTGCCCACCTACAAGGTGGCGGCGGATTTGAAGCTTTTGGATTCCTATGCCGGCCTCATTTTCCCGCTGATCGCATCGGCGACGGCCACCTTTCTGTTCCGGCAGTTTTTCATGACGGTTCCCGATGAGCTGTGCGAAGCGCACCGGATCGACGGGGGGGGTGCCCTGCGCTTTTTCTTTGAGATCCTGCTTCCCATGTCGCGCACCTCCATCGCGGCGCTTTTCGTGATCCTGTTCATTTACGGATGGAACCAGTACCTGTGGCCGCTGCTCATCACAACCGATGAGAAGTACTATACGATGCTGATCGGCATCAAACGAATGCTCGATGTGGGGGAAGGCCAAGCCGAGTGG
>ENA-OSEO01002888-OSEO01002888.1-sediment-metagenome-genome-assembly--contig:-NODE-2888-length-22303-cov-3.776703_pt1 | contig 22303 bp, 19 predicted proteins | sample MGYA00237883_ERZ534232 | MGnify/ENA metagenome assembly ERZ534232
TTCGATTAATAATCCGTTCCAAAGATCACACCCTATAGTAGTTCTTGCGGGAAACCCGACCTCTTTAAAATACTCTCTGTAAACTGAATCAAACCCATCAAAGTCTTTAATGTTTTTTAAATAGACGCCTATCTTTACGACATCCTTAAAGGATGCTCCAAGTTCCAGAAGTAGCTTATTAAGGTTGGAAAAGATCACTTTTGTCTGTTCTTCGATGGTTTTCCCTAAAATAACTCCTGTCTTGGGATCTATTGATCCGCTTGCAGAAACAAAAACAATTGATCCGATCTGTGATACATGAGAATATGATCCTACAGGGGATGGAAAAGCCTGGATATTATATTTTTTTATCTTCATGGATTTACCCCCTTCTTTGCATCTTCCTTTTGAAATACCTTAACCACAGCTTCAATCTCCACACAAGTTCCGCCAGGAAGACAACTTACCCCTATGGTTGTCCGGGCATGAGTGCCCCGTTCTCCAAGATATTTATGAAGGGTTTCAGAAGCTCCATTAGCAAGTTCAGAATGACCCAACCAGCTTTTTTCTGCTGCAATGTAAACATTTAATTTAATCACCTTCTCAATTAAGGAAAGATCTCCAAGGTGGTGATTTAAAATTGCTAGTAGATTAAGAGCAGCCTTTGCAGCAGCCTCCTTACCCTTTGCTAAATCCATTTCCATTCCCAAGGATCCCTTATAAGCAGGATCCCTTGCTGTTGTTCCACAGGTATAAAGAAGTCCGCCAGCATCTCCAACCGACTCATACAATGCCAAGGGCTTGGGGGGGTCCGGTAATGTATTTCCATTGTTAATCTGATCCATTATTACCTCTCTTCTATTTTTCCTTCCCGGGGGACACTTTTAAGGGATTTTATTTCTTCTGTAGTCAATTCATTCAATTTATTCAGTAGTTCCTTCAGGACAACAGATAGTTCCTGGAGATTGCTTTGACCAGGAAGAATACAACGCTCTAGATCTTGTACAAGATCTTTACTTTCAATGTTTTTTACCACAGGTATCAAAGCATTTTCGTTTAACAATAGTCTGGCTACATCGGGGCGGCAGTAATGTCCGACAGAATCGACTATATATTTTGCCTTTATTATTATATCCAGATCTATTTCTGCATAAAGGATAGTCTCTGAATCATAGACTGGCCCAGCCAGACAAATGCCCATTGGATTAATTATTGCTGATCCCCCATTGGCTTTCATCATGTAATCCTTAAGGGGAAATTCCTTTGGAATTTCGTTTTCCTTTATATAGCAGGCACTGGCAAGAACAAAGGTTTGTCCCTCAAAAGCATACTGCCTGCTTGCAGCATCAACCACATGATTATGGTGAGCAAGCCCAGGCCAGCTTGCTCCATGAACCTGTTCCCCCTTGGAATACATGGTGAATTTTGTAAGAGGCATATGGTGCTCGTAGCAGACAAGACTCCCGATTTTCCCATAGGGTGAATTAAATACATGCAGAGTACTCCCGTCTCCATTTCCCCATATTGCTCTTTCAGTAAAAGTGGGCAGTAATTTTCTGTGAGTTCCTAATACCTGGCCATCTGCAGATATATACAAATTACTGTTATATAAAGTTCCACCTGCAGCTTCACTTATACCAACTATTACCCAAACGCCTGCATCTTTTGCTGCCTTGGCAAGTATCTCTGTTTCTTTTCCCGGAACTGTGACTGAATTATGAAAGTAATCTACAAAAACATCGTAACAAGGTTCCCGGTCAACCAGATCTCTCATCCAGTAAGGATAGGTAGGAATAAATGTTTCTGGAAAAACAATCACCTTGGCTCCATTTTTTCCAGCTTCCTTAATAAGGGCACAAGCCTTTTCCACCGTGGCTTTCTTATCCAGAAAAACCGGAGAAGCCTGAACAACCGCAGCTGAATATTTTCTTATTTGTTCCATAGTTTCTCAACCCCTTTGTATATTTATTTTACCTTTTCTGCCTTGGAGGAAACAAATTTATAGCGCAGGTCATTATTAAAATATCTTGCTACTATTTCATTAGGCGGTTTTGGTGATAAAAGGGTTACTATGAAGAATAATGGAATTGATATCAGCATGGAAGCAAGGATTTCACGCATACCAAAAGGATTTTTTGCTACAGTCCACACAATTGTTATTATGGGAGGAAAGAGCGTTGCAACCAGAGCTCCCTGCCAGTTCATTCTTTTCCAGTAAAGGCCACCATAAAATAGGAATGCACATACAAATCCTAAAGCTCCCCAGGCAGGATAAAACAGAAGAGCCAACAGCTTTGGAGGAAATAATCCCCAGACGGTTATAATTATCCCTGTAATAACAGTTACAATTCTTGCAACCCATACTCGCTTTTTGTCAGTTAATTTGACATTCAAAGTCTTTTTAAGCAGGTCATTCTCTACAGTCGAAACAATCGTGATAATCATTGCATCTATAGATGACATCATTGCTGCAGCTAAACCAGCTAATACAATACCTGACACAACTGAAGGGAATAGATCCCTTATAATAAGGATTGTCGTTTGATCAGTTTGCTGGAGTTCCGGATATAACACCCTTCCGCCAATGCCAAGAAACTGGGTAACAACACCCATCATAACCGCCCCAAGAAGAACAGCTAAGGGCATCATTTTTTTTATGGTACTATAATTTTTTATTGTATAAAACCTGACTGCATAATGAGGTGATCCTAAAGCGCCCCAAAAGGATAAAAGGATCCAGGGAATTAAAAAACTAAGAGGCATTTTAGAGCCTGCTCCGGGAAGCAGAGAAAATCCGGCGGGGTTTAAATTTGCATACTCTGCAAACCCTCCGAATTTTTGCGTAGCAAAATAGACTACCGGTATAAGAATAATTGCACTGAAGATCATCAAACCGCCCTGTATGCAGTCGGTATATAACACACTGTACATACCACCGAGGCTTACATAGAGAAAGGCAACAAGACCGAAAATAATGATTGCCCATCTATATGGAATACCCGACACCATCTCAACTAAAATTCCTGCCGCTTTAAATTGCGCAACGCACATGGGTATAAGAAAAATAACCATGTTTATGCAGAGCAATACTGATACTGCCTTATTGTTGAATCTATCCTGAACATAATCTGTAATGGTTAGAGCATTTATGTTTCTGCTTACCTTAAATAGTTTTGGACCTACCAGGCCCCATATTATGGCAATCCCTATCCCTAAAAAGGGCCAGGACCAGAAAATCGGTATTCCGCCTAGATAAGTTGTAGAAGCATAACCAACAAAGGCTCCTGCACTAATAAAGGTACTAAAATAGGCCAGCAGATGAACCCAGGGACCTATACTTCTTCCTGCAACATAAAATTCTTCTGAGGTTCCTGATCTTTTGCGGAAATAAAAACCAACTCCAAGTATTGCAGCGATGTATATACAAATTATTACAATTATTGTCGTATGCATCTAATTTCCCTCCATTTAATCTTTTTGCTTACCCGCAAATAAAAAACAGAATTTAACCTATCCTTCTTGCCCAGAACCATGAAGCAAGGAATACCAACACGAGAAGTCCGAAAATCAGCCACCAGCTAAAGGGAAGTCCCAGCATATTAATCACCTCCTTTTATCTGAGTTTTATTCTTTAAAAAAAGAATATTAGGTAAAGAATTCATGAATAGACTGCATAAGATAAGCATGGCTCCTAAAACAAAGGATGTTGAAAAGGTTTCCTTAAATAAGAAAAGAGATAATAACCCAGTAAAAACAACTTCTGACATGAGAATGGCAGAACCAGAGGGAGCAGAACAGAATTTTAAGCCATAATTCATTAAGCTGTGGGCGAAAAGAAACAAAACTCCTATAGGAATTAAATAACTTATTCGGTGTATAGAGATATCCCTAAAGGTGCCAATATAAAAAGGAAAGAATAAAATAAGCCCTGTCAGGCAGAAATAGAAATAGATTATAAAAGAGTCGTTTTCTCTTCTTAATTCCTTCAGCAGAACCATACTTAATCCAACGAACAAGCCTGCTAAAAGGCTGTAGATATTTCCTATTTCCATAAGAAAAGAATTTGTATAAAGAATGATGATTACCCCGATAAAACCAATAACCACAGAGAATATCTCAACAGATACAGGTTTTACCCGGTAAAGAATTACAGAAAACAATACAGAAAACAGAGGAAAGGTGTAAAAAAGAACTATTGCATTGGAAAGACTTGTGCTGCTTATTGCTTTATAGAGGAAGAAAAAACCAAGAACCTCTGATATACTTCGTAAAATCAGTATTTTAATATTTGTACAAATAAAACCTTCATGCCTAATAAACCTTAAAATACCGATTAATATAATCCCTAAGGAAAAACGGAAAAATAGGACCTGACCGGTTTGAAGGATACTGGAACCGGATTTCATAAGTACATCGGTTCCTGATAAGCAGATCGCTGCCAAGAGGATAGGGAAGAATCCTGTTCGTCCTGTAACCTTTTCCAAAATCTTCAATCTTTACCTCACTGTTTAAGCAATCAGGCAAATTGATAAATATTTTTTTAATTAGAAAAGGCAATAATCGAAGGGTAATATTTATGAAAGATCTATTATCGCCTATAATTTATCCTATAGTATAATTAATTATCATATAAGTCAAATTAATTTTACTATTTTTCCTTTATTTTTATTTTAAAATAATGAAAAGTCGAGAATTGTTCTAGTAGGATGGAAGATTTAAATTAGATGATAAGAGAGGTTCCTGCAAAATCATACTTTGCTAGAACCCCTAGATAGGGCCAATTTGCGGTTTTAATACGTTGGCGGGACGATTACCCAGATCGCCTTCATCTCGGTCTTTCCGGAGTTTTTCCATTTATGGGGGATGTGAGATTCAAAATGAATGCTATCCCCTGTTTTTAATATATATATATCATCTTCAATCCACAGGGTCATTTCACCCTCCTGGACTAAAATACATTCCTCGCCCCTTTGATGACTGTACGAATCTTTGCCGCTACCTCCCTCAGGTTCAGCCACTACCAATATAAATTCGATACCGATATTATGAATTGTTGGAGTTAATAAATATCCGGAAAAATTCAACCCAGGATAGGTCAGTTTAAGCCTTTCATTTTCATGTAAGACTTTCCGTATGTTTCGGCCATTATTTAATGATCTCTTTTCATCATTATTTTTTTGAAAAAGATCTGCAATATTTATTCCTAAGGTATCAGCAATCTTTTTTATTGTAGCAACAGAGGGATTAATCTCCCCCCTCTCCATCCTGCTTATATAAGCAGGGGATAGTTTTGTGCTGGCTGCTATATCCTTTATAGTCTTTCTTTGTTCAATTCTTCGAGCTCTTATCGATTTTCCAAATTCTTCCATAAACTAAAATTCCTACATAAGAGTATAATGGACTTAATTAGATAGTCAATAATAGCATTGATTCTAAGATGGCCTAGCTAACCTATGACGTATTCGGAGGAAAACACTAAAAATAATTGACACATAACTTTTAGTGTGGGAAAATATTTTTCTAAAAAATAAATATTTGGATTGGAAATGAAATCATTGAAACAATTTATTCCATTTTTCCTTTCTAAACCACAAATCGAGAATATGCAAAAACAGAGAAACCAGGAAAAGTCTCCTATTTACACCTCTAGAATCAAAGGCTTTGCCTAGTGAACCTACCCTCGATTATTGCTTTAGTAGAAATTATCATAACATTAACCATTGCCTTTTTAACACTGATATCAAAAAACCGTACTCACCTTCATAATCTTTTTATTCTTATGCTTCTCTGTCTGATTATCTGGCTCTTTGGGGGCATGATCGGTTATTCCGTAGAAACAAAAGAAAAAGCGATTTTCTGGTTTAAATTTGCTTCTCCCGGATTTCTTTTTCTACATGCCTGCACCCTGCATTTCTGTCTTGTTTATACGGGTAATCTTCCAAAAAGGAGGCTTTTTCTTCCACTCCTTTATCTGCCCTCGGTAATCTTCTTCCTCTTCAGCATGAACAGGCTGATAGTATTTTCCGATTTTTTCCGGGCAGAGAATATATGGCTAGGATCTCCAGCTTATGGTGACCCTCTTTTTTACCTCATTATCCTGCATTATACAGCTTATTATATCCTATGCTTTATTGTATTGCTCAGATTCCGCCGCCGGACAGAAAGCAGGATGAAACAAACCCAATCTTTAATAATCTTTCTATCCATCCTTATAACAGAAATCCTCTTTAACCTGGAGCCTTTTGTCCTTCCCCTAATTACAGGTAAACACTCCTTCCTCTGTTCGCAACTTTTCAGCATCATCTGGGTGGCGGGTATCTGGATAGCTATCTTTTTCTATGGTCTAATGGATTTATTCCCAGCAAAAACTTACATGGAGATGCTCCATCAGATCTCATCACCGGTAATTCTCTTTGATCAGGAGGACAGAATCTCCTTAATAAATGATAGCGCCCGCATCGATTTTAATATCACCGAAGGGAATGTAAAGAATCTTAAAATTACTGATCTTTTCAAGGATTCAGAAACAGTGTTAGACCAGATAAAATATTTTAAAAACAACGGAGAGAACAACGCTACCCTTGAAGTAATCAAGGGGAATAAACAGTTCCGATGTGGGTTCACTAAATTATTCAACCGTTTCGGAGAATATTCGGGAGTACTGTTGGTTGCCAGAGAAAAACAAGAGATTGAAAATATAAAAAGCAGCTTTAATCTTACAAAAAGGGAATCAGAAATAGTTTTCTACCTGCTTCATGGTAGAACAAATAAAGAAATTTCCCAGGAGTTGGGTATTGCTCCCCGGACTGTAAAGGCTCATATAACAAGCATCTACAACAAGTGCAATGTAAAAAACAGAATAGAGCTTATCCGAATGATGGAATTGCAGTAAAGATTCTACAGGTTCCCAAAAAAGATCCCCGCAAAAGTAGACATCAACACCACCAGAGCCAGGTACACAAGGGTTTTCTTAATCCCTAGTTCTCCACTGATTACAAGAAGGGAGGGAAGGGAAAGGGATGGCCCTGCGAGGAGGAGAGCAAGGGCTGGCCCCTCCCCCATGCCTGCTCCCAAGAGCCCCTGCATGATCGGCACCTCTGTAAGGGTTGCGAAATACATAAGAGCCCCTGCAAGGCTGGCAAAAAGATTAGCCAGGAAACTGTTCCCTCCCAATAACGAAGCGATCCATTCTTCAGGAATAAAAGCTTCTTTTCCCGGCCTTCCTAACAGAAATCCAGCAATAAGAACCCCTCCAAAAAGAAGGGGGAGAATCTGAACAGCAAAGTCCCTGGTGGAGGAAACCCAGCCGGAAAGTTCATCCTTTCTAAACCATCTAAAAAGGGTGAAACCCAGCACCAGGGCAAAGAATCCTGATATATAGTACTTTATGTTGAAGATAACATCCCAAAGACCGGAAGATCCCCTGGAGGGAGCCCAGTTTAAAAACACGAGGATCCCTACCATGCTGGCTATGTAGATGCCCGTTTGAAGAAGGCTCCTTTCCTCGCCAGAGGCGGAATACTGAAACAGGCTCTTATTGGTAAGTCTTTCCTTGTCTTCCTTTTGAAAAATAAGATGCATCAGAAAACCAATGACCAGGGCGAATACTATAGATCCCACAGCTCTGGCAACTCCAAGGCGGAGACCCAGCACCTTGGCGGTGAGAATTATAGCTAGGATATTGATGGCTGGACCGGAATACAGGAAAGAAATCGCAGGACCTAGGCCTGCTCCCTTTTTATAGATCCCCTTAAAAATAGGCAGAACTGTACAGGAGCATACCGCCAAAATTGCACCGGAAACAGAAGCTACCCCATAGGCAAGAAGCTTGGGAGCCTCCGGTCCCAAATAGCGGATAACAGACTGCTGATTTAAAAAAACCATGATTGCCCCGGCAATGAAGAAGGCTGGAATCAGGCAGAAAAGCACATGTTCCCGGGCATATTCCTGAAGCATCAGGAAAGCCTCTAGGAGAGCGGAAGAAACCCTGGCATTATTGAAGGGGATAAAATAGGCTGCAATAAAGAGGGCAGAAAGAATACCCAAAAGTTTTGTTTTTTTATCGATTTTCACGAACCTTCTCCCGAAAGCGGCTATCCTGTGTATAGTTGTTCGAAGCTTGTGGCAGGATCATTTTAAAAGCTCAAGGACCTCTTCCACAGAGAGGACTTTACCTGTCCTTTTTACTACACCGTCTATGGCCAGAGCCGGGGTCATCATAACCCCCATCTCAATAATCCTATCCACCTCCGAAACCTTTTCTACAGAGACAGAAAGCCCCAATCTGGATACAGCTTCCCTAACATTTCTTTCCAGGGTTTGACATTTCGGACACCCGGTGCCGAGTACTTGGATTATCATAAACAACCTCTCTGATTCTATTCTTATTTGGCAATATAGCCAAGTTTTGAAAGGATGTCAACAAACAACCTTTCAACATAAAATACCCGGATTACCCCTACAAAATAAGAGGAGGATATTTCTCTTGTATCTCAAGCTCCAGGTAATTTTCACCCCTCTGATAGAAGGGAGCCTTTTTAAACACGAAGGAGCGAGTTTTAAAATACTCTCCTATGGTAAAACCTGGATTTTTACCTTATATTATACCTATGGAGATTTCTATGGAAATTTTCACCGAGATTCTCGAACATGAATTTGAACAGGCTGTTGAAATAAAAAGCAAAGCCTCTCTGCGTAGATTTATAAACTTAATGATTGATAAGTTCGCAGAAAAAAAGCAGCTGGAGGAGAGGGAATTAGCCTTAAAAAACGACTTCCAAACCCTTCTGGAAGCCATGAATAACGGCTTTTCCCGTATGGATATCAGATTTGAAGAGATGGCCAATCGATTCGATGATGTCAATCATCGATTTGATGATGTGAATAAGCGGTTTGACGATGTTAACCTTCGTTTCGAGGATGTGAATAAGCGGTTTGACGATGTTAATCTGCGTTTCGAGGATGTGAATAAGCGGTTTGACGATGTTAACCTTCGTTTCGAGGATGAGAACAAACGGTTTGACGATGCCAATACACGTTTTGAGGATATTAACCGCCGATTTGAGGATGTAAATAAAAAATTTTCCATGATGTTTGCTTTTTTAACGGCCGGATTTACCATACTCTCACTTTTAATTGTGCTTATGAAGCTCTAATACAAACCTCTTTTCCCCGGAAACTTCTAGGCATTTTAAAGCGCGGATCAACCTTCCTGTTTTTACCTTCTCGACACGCCCCTTTTCCTACTCCTTTAGTAGGTTCTCTTGACAAAAACCATCAGAATTGCTAATTCTTGGGTTGTTTGGCAAATTAACCAAAAAAAGGAGGAAGTATGAACAAAAGAGCAGGGATCAATTTCTTTGAGAGATATCTTACCCTGTGGGTGGGTTTGTGCATTCTGGCGGGAATTCTCCTTGGAAGGATAGCACCAGGAATTGCTTCCACCTTGGACGGTATGGCTATATCTGTAAAGGGAGCCCCGGTTATCTCGATTCCCATTGCCATCTGCCTCTTCTTTATGATGTATCCCATAATGGTAAAGATAGACTTCCGGGAAGTGATAAAAGCGGGGAAAAGTGGAAAACCTGTTATCCTAACCTTGATCCTTAACTGGGCAATAAAACCCTTCACCATGTATGCCATCGCAATATTCTTTCTTGGTTTTCTTTTTCGGGGTTTCATAGGCACTGAAGCGGTGGACCTGGTAAAGATGCCCTTTGGCCTGGATCTTCCCCTGGGGGCAACCCATGGTTCCGGGGTTGTGGTTTTACACGAAGGAGTAAAGATGCTCCAGGTTCCCCTGTGGAGAAGCTATCTGGCAGGCTGCATTCTCCTAGGAATTGCTCCCTGTACGGCTATGGTGCTGGTATGGGGTTACCTTTCCAAGGGTAACGACGGGCTTACCCTGGTTATGGTGGCAATAAACTCCCTTACTATGCTGGTTCTGTATGGGCTTCTTGGCGGTTTTCTTTTGGGGGTTGGAAGGCTCCCCGTTCCCTGGCAGGCACTAATCTTATCAATTTCCATCTATGTAGCACTTCCCTTGGTGGCAGGATATTTTTCCCGAGTCTGGATAATATCCTCCAAGGGAGAGACCTGGTTCAAGGAACGCTTCCTTCATTTCCTTACTCCCGTTACCATAATTGCCCTGCTGATCACTTTAGTCTTGCTGTTTTCCTTTAAGGGAGATGTAATTGCCTCGAATCCTCTTACAATTCTCTGGATAGCAGTGCCCCTTTTCCTCCAAACCCTGCTTATCTTCTGGATCGGCTACGGGGCTGCAAGAGTTCTAAGGTTGCCTTACGAATATGCCGCGCCCTCTGCCATGATAGGAGCTTCCAATCATTTTGAGGTGGCCATTGCCACGGCGACCATGCTTTTCGGGATCTCCTCCGGCGCTGCCCTGGCTACGGTGGTGGGGGTTCTGATAGAGGTGCCTGTGATGCTATGGCTTGTAAGGATCTGTCTTAAAACCCGGCACTGGTTTAAGGGATAACCAGAGCCCGATTTTTCCCGAGCCGGTGGGGCGGGGGTTTTTACACCCCGCTCATCCAACCGGGACGCTGGAAGCCAGCATACCCAGCCGTGGGGCTTGTAAAAAGCCCCCTACTGCCGAGCAGCCTGCGGTCTGATATTTGCCACGGGCTGGCGATTTTAACGCCCCACTCTTGCATCGGGCAGTAAGCTGGTATCTCCTGCCTCCTTAACAAGGGAAAAGCAGGGATTCATGACCCCGGCGTTCCTGCCCAGGGATATCCCTGCTTTTTCTTTTTTTAAAAACCGGAAAGCAGGGGCAGGATCTTCTCCTTTCCAGCTGTCAGGATAAATCCGGCAAGTCTGGGTCCCTGCTCTTTTCCAATCAATACTCGGTAAACCACACGGAAAAACTCCTTAGGTTCGATCCCCTGCTTTTCCGCAATCCCGTAGATAGCCTCGGAGAGGGTTTTTTCATCCAGGGATTCCAGGTTTTCCACTGTCTCCCTTAAAAGCCTTAGAGCGGAGACTTCCTGGGGATCCACCTCGGGGGGAGGGCTTTGGGGGGATCTTAAAGCAAAACGGAATTCCTCCGGCGCAAACTGGGTAATCCAGTTCCAGGCACAGCGGGCTCTTACTTCAAACCGCCCCTCCTGCTCCTGAGATAGGGTTCCAAGACGGGTTTTGACCTGCTCGATCTCGCCGTCATATATCTGGAGTAGGTTACAGAGATGCCGGAAGGGTATCTGCAGGGGCATCTCCCGGGGAACGGGGCCTACCTGGGAAAGTTCGTAGATCCTTTTCTCCTTTTCCCTGCGTTTCTCCCCCACCTCCTCTACTCCAAAGTAGATCCTCTCACACTTGTCGTAATCCTCGTATATCTTAAGTACATCAAGATCAAAGGAGATGGCAAATTCCGTATTGGGTCTCGTGCCCACGAAGAGATACCGGGTGACCTCCGGCTGATAGACCTCCAGAACATCCTCCAAACTTATCACTTCTCCGGTGGAAGAGGAGATCTTCCCTCCCCGGCCTTTAATGCTTATAAAGTCGTACTGGAAGGTAACCGGTGCCTCGCCGTCGTAAACCTCCTTTACGATCTTCCTGGCAGTATCAAAGGAGCCTCCCTCCGAATGATGATCCTTACCTGCAGGCTCAAAATCTACCACCTCCTCCTTCCAGCGCATGGGCCAGTCAATTCTCCAGGGAAGTTTGGCTGCAGCGGTATTCCTAAGATCAATAGCCTCCCGGTTACCACAGGAACTGCAGGAATAGGAGATCTCCCAGTCCCCGTTCCAGGAGGAAACCTTGGTGGTGTCGCGGTTGCATTTTGTACAAAAAACACTTACCGGAAGATAATCTTCCGAGAGGGGGGTGCTGCGGTGTTCATCAAGAATCCTGACTATCGTGTCCCGCCTTTCCAGGGCTGTCCTTATTCCCTGGGCATAATCAGAATTTCGGTACCTTTTTGCCTGATAGATATATTCGGGATTTACCCCCACCTGGGGCAGAAGGATCTCCAGGGGAACCTCGTTTGCCCTGGCATAACTCTCCTCCCTGCCAAAGGGATCAGGAACCAGGGTGATTGGCTGGCGAAGGTAACCTGCAAGCTCCTCCTGTCGCGGCATATTGGCTGGCACCTTTCGAAAGACATCGTAATCATCCCAGGAGTAGATAAACCGGACCTTCTTCCCCATCTCCTTAAGGGCCTGGGCAACCAAAGCAACGGAGATAATCTCCCTGAAATTTCCAATATGTACAGTACCGGAGGGGGTGATTCCGGAAGCACAAACATACTGCTCCTTTTCCCCCTTTTCCCGGATGATCTTTTGGGCTGCGATATCCGCCCAATGTATTGCGTTTTCACTCATGGGTTGGGATTATAGAGAAAAAGGACAATAAGTTCAATGAAGGCGAAAAGGACTATTCTTCAGTTGTACGCCTTTTCAATCGCCACAGCGAAACATCAATAATACACTGCTGGGATTACAGGTGAAGATACTGCTATCTTTTTCCGATACCTTTTATATGAAACTGAATCTCCTCGTTCCCATGCTTATACTTCTATTCCTGCAGCCTGTACTTTCTGCTTCGGAACAGACCCCCTATGAATCCGGCTTCGCCTCCTGGTACGGCGGAAAGTTTCAGGGCAGAAAAACCGCAAGCGGGGAGATCTTTGATACCAATCTTTTAACTGCCGCCCATAAAACCCTCCCCTTCGGAACCGTGGTAAAGGTTACCAATCTGGAAAATGGGAAAACCGTGGTTGTAAGAATAAATGACCGGGGGCCCTTCGTGGAGGGAAGGATAATTGATCTTTCCCAGGCCGCTGCCGAAGAGATCGGGATGCTTGGAGCAGGGGTAGCAAGGGTTAATCTGGAGATTGTTTTCAGATCTGCCCCCCAATACTCAGGTCCGGCGGGCACGGTTACTGTTCAGGTGGGAGCTTACAAAAGCAGGGAAAATGCGGAGAAAATAAAGGTTCATCTGAAAAAGCAGGGCTTAAATCCGGATATCCAGGTTGTTCCAGGGGGTATCCACAGAATTGTAATTACAGAAATACCGGAATCGGATCTGGAGGAGCTGCTCAGGAAACTGAAATCCCTTGGATACGGTTCGCCGCTGATTAAAAAGAACTTTTAACCCTGCCGGCTCCCGCTAAAGACGCATCTTTTTCCTTATAACCTTCATGAACTCCCCTGCCTCTTTGGACAAGGGGTTGAGATTCAGGGCCTTTTCGCAGTCCTTTAACCCCGCAGGATAATCCCCCATATGGAAATAGACCTGAGCCCTGGCATAGAGAAAATCGAATTGAAAGGGATCTATCGAAACGGCTATATTAAAGTCCTTCAGAGCTTCCCCGTATTCCTCCATCATCCGGTTTGTTATACCCCTGAGATAGTAGGTGCGGGCATTGTTTCTGTCCTGCTCAATGGATCTGGAGAAATCCATAGCCGCTTCCTGGTAGTTAGATTCGGCAAAGTAAGCCATCCCCCGGTGGACAAAGACGAGGCTTTTCATCTCCATAACATCCAGGTCCAGAAGTTTTGTATAGATTCTTATTGCCTTTGAATAGTCTCCGTTGTTGTGGGCCAAAAGTCCCCGAAGAAGGAGTTCATCCATGGTGTTTCCGGCTCCGGTGATAAGGGAATCATTGTCCTCCTCGGAGGTTTTTTCTGCCCCGCCTTCCGGCAGGGTCGGTAAAAGAGCCTCGGTTCGGTCGGAAACTGTGGAAAAGAAAGTATGTCTGCGGCGCTTAAGCTCCCTCTGCAGCTGCCTTTGGTACTCCCGGATCTCCTGAAAGATTATGTCCGACAGGGTAAGGTTGGCATTCAGGGCGGCAAGTTTTCTTTTTAAAGGCTTATCAAAGGGGGTGAATTCCGCCTTGTACACCAGCTCGTGTTCCACCTCTGCCCAGGCATCCTGAAGGATGGTTCTGATTTGGATTTCACAGAAGAGCTCCTCCTCCGGCAGGGGTTCTGGAAGATCCCTGGTGGTCTCCTCGGTTATTATCTCCTTTGGAACAGTTATTAGAAGGTGGGTGGACTCATACCCGAACTCCCGCACCGAGTGCCCATTTCCCTTTTTCTCCACCTCCACCACAAGATACTCCTTTCTTACAAGGCTCTCTACCTCCTGGATATTCTCCAGGAAGGGGCACACTATCCGGATTCCCATGAGGTCTGTTATAGGCTCGTCCTTACCCGTTCTCTGCCTTTCCCGGAGTCTTACAAGGAGTTTTTTAAAATAGCTGTCAAAGGATTTAACCCTGTGCTTAACCGAAGCCTTTATGGAATTCCTGTAAAGATCCTTTTCCAGCATCAAAGCCAGATCGGAGAGGATCTTTTCATATACCAACATCCTGGTTTTATATTTTTTACTTAACTCTTCTTTATTCGGAACCTCTATCCCTAAAGGGATCACTAGTACCCTCCAAGTTTAAACTGATTTATCTGTTCATCCACTTCCGAAATATCCTCCCGGTTCTTTTCCGTTAAGGAAGCGATCTCCGCCATGGCTCGGTTAATCTCGTTTGAGCCTTTCGAAATTTCCTTAATAGCACCCTCAATGACCCTGCCCAGGGAGGAGAGGGTTTCCACCGCCTGGCTTATCCTGGCACTGTCCTGCTCCATCTCCCGGGAATCCTGCTGCACAGACAGGGTGTTTTCCCTCATCTCCTGCAGGGCAGTCAAAACCTGATTGCTTCCGGCGCTTTGTTCGTTCATGGAATTTCGAATTTCCAGAAACATTCTCTCTACAATTGTAACACGTTGAAGTATATCTTTAAAGGTAGATTGCGTTTCCTCTGAATTAGTTACAGTGGAATCGATACTTTTTTTAATATCCCTTATAACCTTCTGAATCTCCTTTGATTGACCCGCCGAAAGCTCGGCGAGTTTTCTGATCTCCCCAGCCACCACGGCAAAACCGCGGCCTGCCTCCCCGGCATGGGCAGCCTCTATAGCGGCATTCATGGCCAGCAGGTTGGTCTGGGAGGCAATGGAGGAGATCAGGGTATTTGCCTCGTGAAGATTTTCCGAACTTCTGGCGATCCCTTCCACCCTGCCTACAACCTCCGCCAGCTTGTCCCGCCCCATTTCCGAGGCGGTTTTAAGGCCCGAAATCTCACTACTGGCCTTTTCTGTGATTCCGGCAATATTGCCGATGGTGGAGATCATCTCCTCTATGGCTGCCGAGGATTGATTTATCCCCGCAGCATGATGTTCGATACTGTTATTCAGGGAAGTGATATTACTGCTGATCTGATTTACCAAGTTGGAGGTTTCGTTGATATTCCTAGACTGATCCTCTATTCTTCCATTGGTGCTTTCCAGATTGGCATCGATCTCCGTTATAGCAGAAGCGGTTTGTTCCATGTTTGCCGATAAGGTGTGGCTCGCTCCTTTTAGACTATCCATCTTTTTATCTATGGCCAGAATACTGCTGTTAAGGGAATCCAGAAGGGAGTTGAATCCCTCGGTCATGGAGGTTATTTCATCCCTCCCCCGTACCGGGACTCTTAGACTTAGATCGCCGGTAGAGACCACCTTTATGGTTTTTTCCAGGGAGAGTATCCTTAGAATGAGAAGACGGCGCATCATGATGGAGATTATCAGGGTTAACATGACCACGGCAAAAATTCCCATAATGATGATGATTACTGCCACCCTCCCGGCCAGTTTAGACAATTCCTGCAAGGGCACCGAGGTTACAACAAACCAGGGGCAGGTGTTAAGTTTTACCGAAGAGACAAAAGTCCCCTTACCCTCCTTATTATAGCTGAATCCCTCGGTTACCGATTGGGATTCCAGTATTCTTTTTATATGGCTCTGATCCCCCTGGAATTTGAAAAACTCCTCTGTAACAGGATGAATAACAATCATCCCCCTGTTATCAACTATATAAGAAAACCCTGTTTCCGATACCTTTCTTGGGCTTATATACTTATCGAAGAAGAGCTTAAGATCAAACATAGCCGCCAGCACCCCAAGGACGGAAAAATCCTCCGGATCATAGATAGGCACTGAGAAGGTTATTACCGGAAAACCATCGAAGGGGGAGGGAATGGGATAAAGATCGTAATGAGCCATGGTGCGGCCTTCAATAATCTCTCTGTAAAAATCGTAATCCTTGGGATCAAATCTTGCGGATCTTCTGCTGTCTGCTACCATTACACCCTGGGAATCTATAACAAAGACATTATCCATATAATTGGAGCTTGTAAAAAGCTTCGCCACCAGATCCTGGGTGCTGCTGTAGGTTTTAGATTTAATATCATCTGCAAAGGCACAGTTCTGGGAATAGGCAAACACCTGGCTCCTCATAAACCGGATCTCTATTTCCAGGGCATCCACAAGGGAGGTTGTATGGGTGGACAAGGTACCTTCCGCCTCTTTAATGAGGGAGGTTCTTACCACCCCGGAGATAACCAAAGTAAAAGCGGAAAAGATGACAATAGTGATCAGTACAATGGCAAGGCTCACTTTTTGGGATATGCCAAAACTCTTTTTTCTACTCATTTCTTAACTCCCGAAAAAAGTTTTTACCTTCAGGCACCTCTCAAGGCAATATTTCCCTTGAGGCTGCTTTGATGAATCCAAAACCCAAGTCCTTTTATAATATGCACCCTTTTATGGATCTGGCAAGAGATTAATGTAGTTCTTCGAACCTTGTTGCTGCCCATGTTATATATGACACTCTCTATATAAGTAGGATATTTTATCCTTTTACCTGAAAAAATTCCTGATAAAAACCTGTTCTTGATAGAGTAAATATTTCGTTTTTATTATATAGAACCCCTTACAACAACCTTCGGAGAACTAATAAGGGATTATATACCCCGCCTCGGGTAGAGCCGGAGGATTGTCATCTCCGGCCTGGTTTTCCCAGGGGGGCCTATGAAAGCTTTTTACGGGAGGTTAATTTTCAGTGTCTATTTTTATACCTGTCTGGGAGGTGATGATACCGTAATGCTCAATCCTTCTGTGTTTTTCAAAATTAAAAACCGATCTTCTGATATAATCCCCGAAACGCAGATCACAGGAGGCGGTTATAAGCTCATCCTCCTCGGTATTGGCAAGGCTCACTATCTCGCCGGTGGGCGAGATTATGCAGGAACCTCCGATCAGATTGAAACCATCCTCTATACCAGCCTTTGCCGCGGCTCCGATCCAAAGGGCATTCTGATATGCTGCAGACTGCAGGGAAAGGTGATTGTGGAACATCCGCAGGTGCTTTGGTTCATTATGATGGATATTGTAGTCTGGGGTGTTGTAACCGAGAAGAACCATCTCCGCTCCCTTTAGGGCCATTACCCGAAAGGTCTCCGGCCATCTCCGGTCGTTGCAGAGGCACATACCGGTTCTTGTACCAAAGGCCTTCCATACCGGAAAACCTCTGTCCCCCACCTCAAAATAGCGCTTCTCCAGATGCTGAAAGGGAGCCCCGGGAACAGGTTCAATGGTTCCTGGCAGGTGAATCTTTCTGTACCTGCCTACAATCTCCCCCTTCTGATCTACCAGGATCGAGGTGTTGAAATGCCTTACCACACCTTCCTCCTTTGCAAGTTCTGCAAAGCCAAGGTAGAAGCCGATTCCTGCCTTTTCTGCCTTTTCAAAAAGAACCTTTGTCTCCTTGCCTGGCATTGCCTTCTCAAACCAGAAATCCACCTCCTCCTGGGTCTCATAAAGCCAGCGGGGGAAAAAGGTGGTTAAGGCGAGTTCCGGGAAAACCAGAACCTGGCATCTCCTGTCCGCTGCTTCCGCAAGGAGTTCGAGAAGTCTTTTTACTACACTCTTTCTTGAATCATTCCTAGAGATAGGCCCAAGCTGCGCCACTCCCATTATCAAAGTATCTTTCTTCTTACTCATCGGTTTCCTGGTTCCTTAGATGTGTTACTTCTGTAAGCAGGAGCGGACTCCTTATTCAAAAAGAAAACCTGCCTCTCCCAGGGCTTTCTTTAGTCCTGAACGGGTATCCTCCTCCTCCGTGGAGCTCAGCCTCCTTGAGGTGTGCTCTATCCACCCGTAATGTTCACCCTCAGCCTTATTTACCCCCTCCCTGATTCTGCGGTTCATAAGTGGGAATCTTCGACCTTCGTAAACCCCGGAGGCTGCCATGGTTTTGTCATACTCCTGTACCGCCCTTTCTGCAGCAGCGGCATCGTAGGTTTCCTTAAACCAGACCCCCTCTATCGGGAGCCTTGCCTTAAGGGGATTCTTCCTTTCCGGAACCCCAAGGGCAAGACCGAAAACCGGGAAGACTCTTTTGGGTAGACCGAGAAGCCTGCTTACCTCCCGGATCTTGTGCCGGAAGGCTCCTATGTAACAGACCCCGTAACCGAGGGATTCCGCTGCCAGGGCTGCATTCTGGGCAGCCAGGGCAGCATCCACTATTCCCATAACAAAGGAATCGAGGAACCTGAACTGATAGTATTCCAGTCCGGCCTTTTCGGTGGCATAATTAAGCCTGTACTCATCCACACAAACCACCAGGAAGAGAGAGGATTCCCTTATGGGAGAGGAATTATCCGAGAGAACCGCCAGAGTCTCCAGTTTTTTTCTGTCCCGGACAGAGATAAAGGTGTAGGCCTGAACATTGCAGGAGGTGGAAGCCCGCTGGGCGGCTTTTATGATCTCCCTTTCATCATCTTCACTGACACCTGCATCGGATCGATATTTTCTTACCGAGGTATGGGAATTGATCAGGGAGATAATAGGGTTTTCTTGTTTCATAAAGGAGCTCCTTAATCTTTACAGGCTACTGGATCCGTGTCCAGGAACCGGGATTTAACAGGCTTCTGTCTCCGGTTTTTTCGATCATTCTCCTTACCGTGCTGTTGGCGGTTTTGATAATCGAGATCTCGTCCATGGTGACTAGCCTCTTATTTTCAACCACAGTTCTTCCGTCTACTATAACCGTATCAACAGAACTGCCCTTTGCAGAATATACCAGATTTGAAACATTGGAAATAGAAGGAGTCATCTCTGGTCTTAAAAGATCAACCAGAATTATATCCGCCTTCTTTCCAGGCTCCAGTGATCCTATCTCATCCTCCATTCCCAAGGCTCTGGCAGCATCTATCGTCGCCATCTCCAGGGCTTTTTCCGCAGTAAGGGACTGGGAATCAAGGGTGTGGACCTTCTGCAGAAGAACAGCAGCCTTCATTACCTCGAACATATCCTGGTTATTGTTGCTGGCTGCTCCATCGGCACCCAAGACAACATTCACTCCCCTTTTTAGTAGCCTTGGAACCTGGGCAACGCCATCGGCAAGGTACTGGTTAGAGACGGAATTGTGAACAACCTTGGTATCCGTGTCTGCTAAAAGATCGAAATCCCCATCCTCCAGCCATATACAGTGAGCCAATAGACTGTTCGGACCAAGAGCACCAAGACTGTTCAGATAGCCAACAGAGGATAATCCATACTTCTGCTTAATCTCATCTACTCTAGATTTTACCTCCGCAAGGTGCATGCTGAAGCCAACACTATAATTCTTAGCCACCTGGCTCATGGCCTTTATCATATCCGAAGAAGCAAGAGCTTCATTGAGAGGCTCTACCCTAACTTTTATTCTTCCCTCAGCCTTGCCATGGTAAGTCTCTATTACCCTGGCTGCCTCTCTCTCTGCAGTATCAATATCCTCGTGGAAGTATTCCGGGGCAGGAGCCTGATTTACCGTACTCCTCACCACCATCCCCCGAAGGCCTATGGTTTCTATTGCTTCGGCAATCCCATCGTAACAGTACTTGTCCCTGGTAATATAATGGCTGTCCACAGCACAGGTAGTTCCTGTCTTAAGCATCTCCAGAGTACAGAGGAGGGTTCCGATTCTGCTCTCCTCCCTTCCCAGAGTTTTGGAAAGAGGCCAGATACACTTTTTAAGCCAATCCACCAGGGGCAGATCATCCCCAAGACCACGATAAAGGCATTGAAAGAAATGAACATGACTGTCTATAAGCCCAGGAAGCACTATCTTATCCGTGGCATCAATTATCTCTGCCTTGGGATATCTATTTTTTAGTTCATCACTCCGTCCAACTTCAACAATGGAGGAACCCTCAAAGGCTATACCACCCTTAACAAAGATCCTCCTCTGCCTGTCCATGGTAATTACATATCCATTAAGTATCAATTTCAAAGCATTACTCCTTGCAAAAATAGTTCTAGTATCCAACTGCTGGATATACCAAACTTGTGAGATACAGAGTTATCCCAGGGATATAGGTGATAAGTAAAAGTGCCACCAGGGTAAACAGAAAGAAGGGAACTATGTAGGGGATCATCTTGAAAAAAGGCACCCCGGTTATTCCCGTAGCCACAAAAAGATTCAGACCCAAGGGCGGAGTGATCATTCCGATGGCCAGATTAGCCACAACAACTACCCCCAATTGTACAGGATTAACCCCAACGGCCATTCCGACACTGTGTACCAGGGGAGCAAGGATCATAACTGCGCCGGAACCGTCCATGAACATGCCTGCCACCAGGAAAATTATGTTTACAAAAATCAGAAATACAAACTTGCTCACCCCGGCATCAAGAATTGCCGAAGAAAGGTTCTGAGGAACCTGGGCAACCGTAAGAAGCCAGCCGAAAGCTACAGCAGCAGAGGTTAGTATCATCACCTGGGCACAGAGCCTTCCCGCCCTTATGCAGCTTTCAAAGAGTCTTTTTAAATTAAGCTCCTTGTAAACCAGCAGGGAGATGATTATTGCATAAACCGTGGATACACCTGCAGCCTCCGTGGGGGTAAATACTCCAAGGTAGATCCCGCCCAGGATGATAACAGGAATACCCAGGGCCCAGATGGTTTCTTTTGTGGAACGCAGAATGTCTTTAAAGGTGCTTCTTTCGCCTTTGGGGATCTTGTTTTTTATTACCCAGATCCATACATAAACAGCTACAACAAGGGTATAAACAAGACCGGCGCCGATTCCTGCCATGAACATGGCCCCTATGGAAACCCCAGTAGCAACACCGTAGAGGATCATGGTTACACTGGGCGGAATGAGTATTGCCACGGCTGCGCTTGTGGTGATAAGGCCTACGGAAAAACCTTCCGAATAACCGTCTTCCCTAAGCTGGGGATACATTATCCCGCCGATAGCAGCGGTGGTAGCAGGGCTTGATCCGCAAAGGGCACCGAAGAACATACAGCTGAAGTGGCAGGTAAAGGCTGTCCCTCCGGGGAGCCAGCTTACCAGCATCTTTGCCCAGTTGAGAAGCTTCCGGGCAATTCCACCGTCCCTCATGATCTGTGCTCCAAAGATGAAAAGCGGCATGGCCATAAGCCCGAATTTATCAAGGCCCGCAAAAAACCTCTGGGCCATTACGGAGGGATCTATGGGTGTAAAGAGCCAGAGGGTTGTAATGGCGGAAATTGACAGGGACATGAAGATGGGAACACCCAAAAACAATAAAATGAATAATATTGCCGTAAGAAATAGTACCATATTATAATCCTTTCCTGTTATTCTTGAGCAATAACTGAAGATACCTGATAACCGATAATCCGAATCCGATAACAATCGACAGATAGGGGATATACATCGGTATCTGCAGGGCCGGGGAAAGCTGGGGATTTGCTATATTATGAGTTACAATCTGTACACCGAAATAGGCAATTAACAGAGAAAACAGAAGACCAACAAGGTATATGAAATACTGAAGAATCTTCTTTCCTCTGCCTTCGGATTTAAGAACTGTTAATAAGAGATCGACACTTATATGCGTACCTGTTCTTACACAGATACTGCATCCTACAAAGGTAAGCAGGATCATCAAGTAACGAACCATCTCATCGGACCACCGGATACCGGATCGGAAAACATAGCGCAGTATCACATTTATCAAGATCATAAAGGATGTAACAAGCATTATAATTCCGACCATGGCATCCTCAGTCTTGTTAAGGCGATCGTTGATTTTGCCGAATATTTTCATGATTTTTCCCTTCCATAATAAAAAGGTGCGGACCAGCAAAGGGGCTGGTCCGCGGGATAAGAGTTCTATTGACCTATTTAAGAGATTCAATTTCCTTTATAAAACTGTTGTAGAGATCCCTTCCTATGCGGTCTATAAAGGCATTGTGTACAGGAAGAGTTAACTGTCTGAGGGCTTCTATCTCCGCAGGGGTAAGCATGATTACCTGGCAGCCGTTTTTCTCCGCCTCGCGGATATACTCTGCCTCAGCATTCTGCATAAGTTTCCTCTGAGCAGGCGCTGTTTCCTTCATGGCCTGATACATCAGTTTCTGGACATCCGCAGGGAGGGTTTCCCAGAATTTTTTATTCACTATATTTGCGTAGATCATCCAGGAGTGGTTTGTATAGGTTACATATTTCTGT
>ENA-OSEO01002889-OSEO01002889.1-sediment-metagenome-genome-assembly--contig:-NODE-2889-length-22294-cov-4.608003_pt1 | contig 22294 bp, 17 predicted proteins | sample MGYA00237883_ERZ534232 | MGnify/ENA metagenome assembly ERZ534232
CCGGCCCTTGTCCTCCGGGTTCCTGGTCTGGAAGGCCTTGGCCGGGTCAAAGGGCAGGGGTGCGTCGGCCGGCAGGGTCTTGGGGTTGGGCGGATAGGGCGGATACCAGCGGGTGTGGTCCGGCCCGGCCTCGCAGACGGCCAGGGCCAGGGCCATCTGGTAGCCGTTGCGCTGGGGCATGCACTCTATCTCCCGGCCCTTGATGGTCAACAGGTAGCGCTCCGAGCCCCGGCCGATGATCCGGGCCGCTTCCTCGGATCCCTTGGCCAGCAACTCCCCGAAGCCCTGGCGGGCGGCGATCATTTCGGTCAGCCCCAGGAAGACCTCCTCGCTGCCGAACCTGACCTCCAGGCCCTGAGTGTCCTTCTTGGTCAGGATGCCTTTTTCAAAGCACTCCATGGCCCAGGCGATGGAGTAGAGGACCTGGAACTCGTCCAGCCCGGCCCGGTTGCACAGATCCCGGAACTTGAGGACCATCGGCCAGTTCATGACCCCGACCACGGCCCCGGCAATGGCGAAGACCACCTCTCGCTCGTCGCCGCCGATGCCGGCGTACTTGCCACGGCCGACCTCCCAGCGCCGGCCGCAGGCCGGCAGCGGGCAGCAGAAGCTCGACTCCGGCCGGACGATGTAGTTGGTCAGGTAGTCGATCTCGTTGAGCATGAAATCGAAGCGGCCCTTCTGGGCGTTGAAGGCGTGGACCCAGCCGTTCTCGTTGAACAGATCCAGGAGCGTGTTGGCGCTGAAAAAGGACCAGGGCACGACAAAGGGGTCGGGCGAGTCCTTGAGGTCCAGAATCCGGCGCAGGGCCCGATAGGCCTCCACAAAGGCGGGACGGTCCTTGATCCGGACGCCGCCGGTGCCGTGGACGGCCACGGCGGCCAGTTTCTTGTCGCCCATGATGGTCCCGCAGCCCCGGCCGGCCGAGTGATCGACGGTGATGCCGATCTTGGCGTTGGCGACCAGGTTCTCTCCGGCCGGCCCGATGCAGGCCGTCTGCAGCCCGGGCAGGGCGGTTTCGTCCCGGAGGCGGACCTGCTTCTCCTTGACGTCCAGGCCCCAGAGGTGCCTGGCCGGCCTCAACTCCACCCGGTCGTCGTCGATGAACAGGTAGACCGGCTGGTCGGCCTTGTTCTCGAAGATCAGGAAGTCGTAGCCGGCGAACTTGAGGGCCGCGCCCCAGTGGCCGCCGGCCCCGCCCTCGCCGATGAAGCGGTTGGGATGCTTGGTCTGGACCGAGACCCGGCCCGCCCCGACCGGCGTTCCCTCCAGGGGACCGGTGGCGAAGATGAGCTTGTTTTGGGGGCTGAAGGGCTCGACCTCGGGGCCGACCTCGTTGTAGAGGATGATGTCGCAGATGCCCCGGCAGCCCAGGTACTTGGCCATCCACTCCCGGGGCAGCTCCTCCTCGGCCGTCCGGCCGCTGGCCAGGTCGATCCTGAGCATTCTGCCCTGCCAGCCGAAGGCCGTCACTCGCCCTCCTCGACCATGGGCCGCCAGGGGTAGGGGTACTTCCAGGGCACGATGAGCTTGAAGATGGGCTGGACCCGGCGGCACCGCTCCAGTTCGGCCCGCTTGGCCTGGAGATCGGCGCTGTCGGTCAGGATGAGGGTCCCGGTGGGGCACATCTCGACGCAAATGGGCTCGCCCCTCTGGTTGAGGGCGCAGCCCGAGGCGGTGCAATCCACAACCGGCCGGTTGAGCCGGCCCTCGGCGTCGGTGAAGACCTTGATGCGGGCCAGGCTGGGCCGGAACTGATCCCCGGTCTGAACCAGGGAGCACCAGACCTCGCAGCTGCGGCAGCCGCTGCAGAGCTGGTCGTCAACGACAAAGACTCTCTTCCTCATTCGGGCCTCCGCCTGCGGCAAGCCCGGCCAGGGAGCCTGAGGGCTGGTCCGGCCGGGCTGGGGAGGCTCTGGCCCGGCCTGACCTTCGGTTCTCAGTTCTTGGCCGGAAGCTTGAGGATCTGCCTCGCCTCCTCTATCGAGGCCGGCTCGCGGCCGGCCAGTCGGGCGATCTGGACCGCCTTCTCGACCTGGTCCCAGTTGCCCTTGGACTTGGTCCGGGTCAGATAGTCCACGTAAATGTTGTCCTCCAGGCCGACTCGGATGTGGCCGCCGAAGATGGCGCTGGCCATGGCCACCGGGAAGCAGAGCGGTCCCACGCCGACGCCCTGCCAGGAGGAGCCCGGCGGCACGGCGTGGATGTAGCTGTTGAGGACGTCGGAGTTGAACCTGACCCCGCCCATGACCCCGAAGACGAAGGAGTAGTGGAGCGGCAGGTCCAGAAAGTCGTAGTGCTCCAGGAAGAAGAGGGTGTTGTGGACGTGGGAGATGGCGAAGCACTCCAGCTCGGGCTTGATCTTGTTCTGCTTCATGGTCCGGCCGAAGTCCAGGGTCGCCTGGAGCGGGTTGAGATAGGGCTTGTCCGAGATGATGGTCCCGTCCTTGTAGCTGACCGCGCAGAAGTTCATGGTCCCCGGATTCAGCGAGGCCAGGTCGGGCGACTGGAGGACCACCGGCCGCTTGCGCTCCTCCAGGCTCGATTCCAGGCTCACCCCGGTGCTCAGGTTGATCAGGACCTTGGTGCTCTGGCGGACCGCGTCCATGGTCGCCTGCATGATCTTGGGATCAGTGGTCGGCCGGCCCGTGTCCGGATCCCGGAAGTGGATGTGGACGATGGCCGCGCCGGCCTCTCCGGCCAGCCTGGCCTCCCGGGCAAACTCCTCCGGGGTGTAAGGCACGGCCGGGTTGTGTTCCTTAGTGGTCGCACCGCCAGCCAGGGCGGCGGTGATGATGATCTTGCCGGACATCTCTCCTCCTTGGGTTTCGGTCGAAAGGCAACTTCAGCTCAGATCAATGTCGGGTGAGGTTGGCTCCGCTCTCCGGATCGAAGAGGTGCCCGCGGCCGACGTTCATCCGGACCAGGCAGCGGCTCTTGACCTTGTAGTCGAAGGTGGTCGGCAGGCTGACCCTGACCACGGCCGGGCCCAGCTTGACGTCCAGGATAGTCTTGGCCCCCAGTTGCTCCTGGCTGACGACTACGCTCTCCAGCCCTCCGGACTCATCGCCCAGGGGGGCGACGGCGATGTCCTCCGGCCGGAGGCCCAGGAGCACGTCCCCCCCGGCCGCCGAACCCTTGGCCCGGGCGGTCAGTTCCGAGGCCTCGACCCTGGTCTGATCCCAGACCAGATAGGTCCGGCCCTGGCTCTCTTCCAGGCGGCAGGCGATGAAGTTCATCGGCGGGGAACCGAAGAAGCCGGCCGCGAACCTGTTCAGGGGCTGCATGTAGATGTCGTCCGGACTGCCGATCTGCTGGATGACGCCCTGGTTCAGGACGGCGATCCGGTCGGACATGGTCATGGCCTCGACCTGGTCGTGGGTGACGTAGATCATGGTCTTGCCCAGCTCCTGGTGGATCCGCTTCAGCTCGATGCGCATCTGGAGCCTGATCAGGGCGTCCAGGTTGGCCAGGGGCTCGTCGAGCATGTAGACGTTGGGCTGGCGGACCATGGTCCGGGCAAAGGCCAGGCGCTGCCGCTCGCCCCCGGAGTAGGTGCCGGGCAGCCGGTTCAGGAGGTGCTCGATGCGCAGGAAGCCGGCCACTTCGCCGACCCGCCGCTTTAACTCCTCTCCCGGAACCTTCTGGACGCGCAGGGGAAAGGCGATGTTGTCGAAGCCGTTGCGGTGGGGGTAGAGGGCCAGGTTCTGGAACATCAGGGCCACGTCCCGCTTGTTGGGCGGCACCTGGCTCATGGACTGGCCGTCAAAGAGCACGTCTCCCTGGTTGGGCTTCTCCAGGCCGGCCACGACTCTCAGGGTGGTGGACTTGCCGGCGTTGGTCGGCCCGACGATGGTGAAGAACTCCCTGTCCTTGACCTCGAAGGAAACCTGGTTCAGGGCGACGATCTTCCTGAACCGCTTGGTGACCTCTCGTACCTCGACGCTGGGCATGGATTCTTCCCCTGTCAGTCGTGGATCTCGACCCGGAGGCCGCTCTGCCGATCAAAGACGTGGACCCTGGCCGGATCAAACTTGACCGTCCTGAGGTGGCCGGTCTGGAAGGCGTGCTCGGGTTTGGTCAGGGCCACGACCCGCTCCCGGCCGCACTCCAGGACCGTGACCACGTCGGCGCCCAGGGGCTCCAGCTCGCAGACCGCGCCGGAGAAGCCCGTCTGGTCCGCCTCCGCCTCCAGCAGATCGACGTGCTCGGGCCGGATGCCCAGGCTGACCCGCCGGTCCTTAAGCTTGGCCTCTAAGACCTGGCGGAAATCGCTCAGGTCGCACCGGACCGAGGGATTGGCGAAGAGCAGGCGCTCGCCCTGGCTTTCAATCTCGCCCTCGAAGAGGTTCATCTGCGGGCTGCCGATGAAGCCGGCCACGAAGAGGTTGACCGGGCGGTTGTAGATCGCGTAGGGCGTGTCGTACTGCTGGAGCTTGCCGAAGTCCATGACCGCGATGCGGTCGGAGAGCGACATGGCCTCGACCTGGTCGTGAGTGACGTAGATCATGGTCTGACCCAGCTCCAACTGAAACTTCTTCAGCTCGCCTCGCATGTTGGAGCGAAGGTCGGCGTCCAGGTTGCTCAGCGGCTCGTCCAGGAGGAGGATGGTGGTCTTGAGGATCATCGAGCGGCCGATGGCGATGCGCTGCAGCTCGCTCATGTTGCGGCCGGCGGCCGGCTCGTTGATCAGCCCGGTCAGGTCCAGGATCTCGGCCATCCTCTCCACTTCGGCCCTGATCTGGCTCTCCGGCATCTTGCGCACCCTGAGCCCAAAGGCCAGGTTCTCGAAGATGGTCATGTGCAGGAAGATGGCGTAGTCCTGAAAGACCATGCCCACGTCCCGCTTGCCCACCGGCGTTTCGTTGACCAGCTTGCCGTCGAGAAAGACCTGACCCGAGGTGGGCTTCTCGTAGCCCATGATCATGTTCAGGGTGGTCGTCTTGCCGCAGCCGGAAGGCCCCAGCAGGCTCATGAACTCGCCGTCCTCGACCTCCAGGTCCAGCCCGTGGACGGCGATCAGCTTCCCGAACTCCTTGCGGACCTTTTCCAGAGCAACCTTCTTCAAGATCCGTCCTCCCAGGCCGGCGCCCCTGCCCCGGGCGTCCCCGGCCGGTCGGGCTTCCCCGGGGCGTCTCCCGGGGCCTGCCCGGCCCTAGCGCTTGATGGCCCCAAAGGTCAGCCCCCGGACCAGATAGTTCTGAATGAGGTAGCCAATGACCACCGGCGGTATGGTGGCGATGACGCCCAGGGCGGCCCGGGCGCCGTACATCTCTCCAGTGTCGGTGGAGTAGCGGGCCAGGCGGACGGTGATGGTCGCCACCTCGGTGTCGGTCAGGATGAAGGCGAACAGGAACTCGCTCCAGCAGAGGATGAAGATGAACAGCGAGGTGGCGGCCACGCCGGCCTTGACCAGGGGAATGGTCACCTTGAGCATGGCCCCGGTCGGGGTCATCCCGTCGACGATGGCCGCCTCCTCCAGCTCCCGGGGCACGTCGTCGATGAAGCTCTTCATCATCCAGACCGAGAAGGGCAGATTGAAGCAGGCGTAAGCCAGGATCATGCCCAGGTAGGTGTCTCTGAGCTGGACCGTGGAGAAGAGGACCAGGACCGGCAGGGCCACGGCGATGGGCGGGAACATGCGCAGGGCCAGGATGGACATGGGGAAGAAGTTCCCGCCGACCCTGAACCGGGAGATCGAGTAGGCGCACAGGGTGCCGATGACCATGCACAGGGCCGTGGACAGGACGCTGATGACGCCGCTGTTGATCAGAGCCGGCCAGGCGCTCTCCAGGGAGATGTGGAACTGCTCGATCATGCTCTCCGGGTGGAAGAGGAGGATGTAGTTGTCCCAGGTCAGCTCCTTGGGGAACCAGATGGGCGGGAAGCTGACCCACTCCATCTCCGGTTTGAAGGAGGTGTTGATCATCCAGTAGATGGGCAGGGCCGTGAACAGGAAGACTAGCAGCCTGAGGGCGAATATCCCCACCTTCTTCCAGACGTAGCCGGGGCTCTTTTCCATGGCCGTCAATCCTCGAGAAGCTGGTATTGAAGCGGTTTAAGGATGCGCACCGCCCCGATAACCACCAGGGCCAGGACGATGAAGGCCGAGGCGGCGATGTAGGAGACGCGCATGTACTCGATGCCCACGTTGTACATGTACATAGTGATGGTTTCGGTGGAGTTGCCCGGCCCGCCCCGGGTCAGAACGAAGACTAGGTCGAAGATCTTGAATATCTCCATACCCCGGATGACCACCACCAGAAGGATGAGAGGCTTGAGGATGGGCAGGGAGATGCGGAAGAAGATCTGGGTCGGCGTGGCGCCCAGCCCCTGGGCCGCTCGGATCTGATTCTCGGGCACCGTGGTCAGGCCGGACATGAAGATCAGGAAGACCAGGGGGGTCCAGTTCCAGATCTCGCCGAGCATGATCGGGACCATGGCCCAGATGGGGTGGGAGAGCCAGTCGAACTGGAAGTTGGAGAAGGTCAGCCAGCTGATGACCTGGTTGATCGGCCCCTGGGCCAGGAAGAGCATGTAGAAACTCTGGCCGATGACCAGGGGGATGACCATCATCGGCGCGATCAGGATGGAGACCAGGAGCTTCTTGCCGAAGAACTTGGTCTGGAAGAGGAGGGCCATGATCATGCCGGCCACCAGTTCCACCGACATGCAGACACCAAAAATGATGATGGTCCTGACTATGGACCAGATGAAACGCGGATCATCAAAGATCAGTTCGTAGAAGTTGTGAAACCAGGTCCAGTCGGCGTGCCACCACGACTTGCCCGTCTGAGGTGTCCAGTAGCAGAAGGCCAGCCAGACCAGGACGATGGTCGGAAAGATGACCATGAACCAGATCAGAAGCTGGACCGGGGCGACCATCAGCACGGGCAGGGAAGTCAGTTTTTTCCACATCTTCGGGCTCCCCTGGAAGTTAGGGATTGGCCTCGAACAGGCCTCCGTCACCGGGGGGGCTAAGCCCCCCGGTGAGCCAGCCGGTTAGCCGGCCACCTTCTTGAAGGCGGCCGGATAGTATTCCCTGAGTTCCTTCCACCGGGCGATCTGGCCCTCCCGGCCCTGGCGCTCGGTGATCTTCTCCCACTCCTCGGAGATGTTCTTGAGGGCGTCCTTGGGTTTGGTCGCCCCGGCGTAGGCGGCGTTGAGCTGGGCGTCCAGGGCGTCCTTGTATTCCTTGCCGCCGCGCAGGAAGAACCCGGGCACGGCCGCCTTCATGGTCTCCTGGAGGACCGGGAGCATGCCCGCGGGATAGGCCTTCTCGACCACCGGGTTGGTGAAGTGGCTCTTGCGGTAGCAGTCGAACAGGCCCGTGGCCTTGGACACGGCGAAGGCGCTGACGATGGGCGCCGTGGCGAACTGGATGTAGCAGTAAGCGAACTCGGGGTTCTTGGAGTAGTTGGACACCGAGAGGCAGCGGCCCAGGGAGGCCTGGGCGCACTGGACCAGGGTGCCCTTGACCTCGGTCCCGCAAGGCACGGCCGTGCGGACCTTGCCGATGACCTTGGAAGTGTTCGGGGCGTTGGCGTACTTGCCCAGGGAGGGCCAGCCAAAGGCGGTGTAGCCCTTGCCGGCGGCGAAGTTCTTGTAGATGTCGTTCCAGTTGTAGGATTTGGTCTTGTAGTTGCAGTAGTCCTGGATCTCGACCTGCTCCTCCAGGACCTTGAGGCCGACCTCGTTGTCGATGTTGGGCTTCATGTTCTCGTCGAACATCCAGAGGCCGTTGCTGGCGAACTGCTGCAGCCAGCCCATCCAGCAGAGGGCCCGCTTGCGGTAGGCGAAGCCGCCGGCGAAGCCTGCCTTGGGGTCGTCGAAGAACTTGATCTGGTCAAAGAGCTGCTTGTAGACCTTGGGCGTGTCCAGAGGATAGCCGTACTTCTTCTGGAAGGCCTCCTTGTTCTTGGGGTCGTTGAGCATGTCGTCGCGAAGATACATGGAGAAGATGTCCATGTCGCTGTTGATGCCCCAGAGCTGGCCCTTGTAATACATGGTGAAGCGGTCCATGCCCTCGACGATGCCGTTGGGGCCGGTCAGCTCGGGGTCGAACTTCTGGGCCAGGGGGCCGATGTCCAGGAGCAGCTTGGCGTCGACCAGATCGACCAGGGACAGAGGCGGGGTGGGCAGAACGTCGAACTTGCCCGACTTGGTCACCGCCTCCTGCATCAGCTTCTGGTCAACCTCGACGTTGACCACCTCGAAGAACTTGAGCTTGCTCCCGGTCTCCTTCTCCCAGATCTTGGTGAAGGGCATGAAGTTGATGACCGCCCCGGCCGGCATGAAGATGGTCAGCTCCAGGTCCTTCTTGCCTTTGGCGATGGTCTTGGCCGCCTCAAGGGCCCGCATGGCCACGGGATCGGTCTTGTAGGCCTGCTCGATCTGCATGGCCGCTTCTTCCATGTCAATGGTCTTCTGGTCCTTCTCCGCCCCGAAGGCCCAGCGGGGCAGCATCGGGCTGGCCATGGCCGCCGCTCCGGCCGCCAGGGCGCCTTTGACAAAGGTCCGACGTTTCATCTCGCCGCGTTCGCCGTTCTTTCTGTCGTCCACGTCCCCCTCCCTTGCGTAGTGGTGGTTCAATGAATTTATCGAACGTCTTTTAACCCGGGGTTCATCCCCGAGAGACATTCCAGGACCCTCAACCTTAGAATCACCCGCCGGTCGGCCAGACCGGGCGCCAGCCCGGTCCTGCCGGGCGGCTTCAGCCGCTTTTCCTTTGATCCTTCAAGCCAGCTTCTTGTCTCCCCGTACGGCCTGGATCAGCTGCCACTGGCGAACGAAGTAGGCGTCGCGCCGGCGCAGGATCTCCTCCCGCGAACCGGTCTCGTAGTCGTAGAAGCCGCGGCCGCTCTTGATGCCCAGTCTGCCCTCGGCCACGAGCCGGCTGAACGACTCCGGGGGCGACTTGACGTCGCTCAGGTCCTTGAACAAGTAAGAGGCCACGCTGTGAAAGACGTCCAAACCCCCCAGGTCGGCCGTCTCCAGCGGGCCCAGCCAGGAATAACGGAAGCCGAGGCCGCACTTCATGGTCAGGTCCACGTCCTCCGGGGTCAGGACGCCCGTCTCGACCAGGTGGAGAGCCTCTCTCAGGACGGCGAACTGGAGCCGGTTCAGGCCAAAGCCGGGCACGTCCTTGCGGATGAGCACCGGCACCTTGCCCAGCTTCCCGGCCACGGCGTAGATCAGGGTCAGGGTCTCCTCAGAGGTCTTCTCCCCCTTGATCACCTCGACCAGGGGCACCAGCTCCGGAGGGTTGACCCAGTGCATGCCCCCGACCCGCTCCGGCCGGCGGCAGACCGAGGCAATGGCGCTGATGCTCAGCCCGGAGGTGTTGGTCGCCAGGATGGTCTCCTCCGGGCAGAGGGCTTCCAGCTCCCTGAAGAGCTTGTGCTTGATTTCGATGGTCTCCGGGGCCGCCTCCAGGACGAACTGGACCCCGTCCAGGGCCTCCTCGAGGCTGGTGGTCACCCTGATCCGCTCCCTGGCCTCCCGGGCGGCCCTCTCCGAGACGATTCCCTCCTTGATCAGAACGGCCTGGGAGTTCTTCACCCTGTTAAGGGCCCCTTCAAGCTGCTCGGGCTTGACGTCGTAGAGCATGACTTCATAGCCGGCCTGGGCGAAGCAGAGGCCCATGCCCGAGCCCATGGTGCCGGCGCCAATCATGGTCGTTCGCTTGATTTCTTCCAGCTTCACCTCACCCCTCCGCCCGGGAGCCGTCGGCTCCCTTCCGGGCGACCTGGTAGTAGTGCTCCAGGCCGTTTTGAATGTCCATGATGTGCTTCTCCATCTGCAACACGGCCCGTTTCCTGTCCCTGTTCTTGATTGCCTGGCAGATGTTCTGATGGAAGTTGAGCGATCTCTCCAGCATCCCCGGCAGAACCGAGAAGGATTCGCGCATGAACTGCTCCATGAAGCCGCGGATGGTCACGAAGAGATGGATCATGAATCGATTGTGGGAAGACGTGGCGATCAGATAGTGGAAGCCCAGGTCGAGTTCGATGTAGTCGCTGATCCGCTTCTCGGCCAGGGCCTGGCGCATCTGTTCGACGAATTTCCCCATTTTCTTGATTTCTTCGGCGGTGGCGTTCCTGACGGCCAGGTCGGCCACGCCGACCTCGATGAATCGCCTGGACTCGACCAGCTCCAGGGTGGCCTCGATGTCGGACATCAGGGGCGGGGTGAGGTGATTGGCGTAGAGGGCCGGGACGCTGGCCCGGATCACGGTCCCGTATCCGGGCCGCTGTTCGATGGCCCCGATCAGGGTCAGGGTGTGGAGCCCCTCGCGCAGGGAGGCCCGGCTGACGCCCAGTTGGGCGGCGAACTCGTTCTGGTTGGGCAGCTTGTCGCCCTCCCTGAGTTCGCCGCTCAGGATGCGCCGCTTGATCTCTTCGATGACCGAATCAGCCAGCTTCTTGCGTCGGATGGAGGCCACGGCGCCGCCCTCGCTCATGAGCTTTTGCAATTGTCATATCATTAGACAATATTGCCAGTCAATCCGTTTTCTGAGATACGTCGTCTTCAGGGGGAGGTTTCCGGTTCGGGGCGGCCATTCCCGGCGCCCCTGGCGCGGCCGCTTATTTAGGATCAGGACCTGAGCCGGCCTCTCCCGCCGGGCTACTGGATGGTGATGGTCTCAGTCCGCACGTTGGACCGGCGGCCGGCCGAGTCCTGGAGCCAGTAGTTCAGGGTGTGCCGGCCCTGGGCCAGGCCGGCCAGGTAGCTGGCCGCGAACTGGCGCAGGAAGACCAGGGCCCGCGAGCCGTTCCTCAAAGTCCCGGTCAGGGTCCGCCAGGTGATCCCGCCGGGCAGGGTCCCGGACCGGCCCAGGGGCAGGAGCCACTGCTGGGTGGCCCGGGTGCCGGCGTAGACCCACTGGAAGACCAGGCCGGGCATCTGGACGGTCTGGGGATCGATCAGGCCGGTGGCGGCGGTCCCGGAGCCCGGGGAGAAACCGGCCACCCGGTTGTCGCTGAGCGACTGGCCGGCCCGCCGGGCCTGGTTCCACTCGGCCGAAACCTGCTCCGAGGGCGGCAGGTCCCTGACGTCGGTGACCGCGCCGGCGACCACCTCCCCGGGCAGAGGGCCGCCGAAGTCGTCCTCCGGCCCGCCGGCCGCGGGCCCGGCCCCGACGGCCTCCCTGGCGTCCAGGGCCACGTAGGCGTGGTAGGTGCTCGGCAGGTTGTAATTGTAGAGGCCGACGGTGCAGGCGGCCCCATCGGGCGGCCCCTCGATCCGGCGCAGGAAGTTGGGGTTGACGTTGAAGGCCAGCCAGTTGAACTGGATGTATTCGCCGTTGGAAAACTGGACCGCGTCCAGATCGAAGCGGGTCGGGGTGACCAGGACGTAGTAGGCGTAGCCGCCGGCGAAGAGAGAGTCCCCGCCGACCCGGCCCAGGAGCCGGTGGTCCGGGTGCTGGTTGAGGTCCAGGTAGTAGTCGCCCCACCACGATGCGTCGGGGACTCCCGGCGAGCGCCAGCCCCGCGGGCCGCCGTAGACCAGACACTCGCCGCTGGCCCAGACCCTGATCCGGCTGGGGGCGGCCTGCAGCAGACCGGTCCCCTCCTCGGCCGCGGTGGCGGCTGACGACGCCCCCACCCGGCGGCCGGTCTTGAGCTTGCCCAGGATCGGCCCGCCGGGGTCGCCCTGGTTGCAGACGTAGAGGCGCTCCTGATAGTACTCCAGGGCGTAGGTGCCGTCGCCGTTGCCCCGGAAGCTGACCGCCCGGTTGCTCCGGTCCTCGTTGTGGAGGCTCAGGCCGGCCGCGCCGAACTCGGCCCGGATGTGGCGGTCGTCGAAGCCGGGCACGGACAGGGTCCAGCGTGAGGTCTGGCCCCGGGGGATGACGAAGCTGAGCCGGCCGCCCGAGGTGATGGAGTAGACGCCCGCGGTTCGGCCGCCCACGGTGACGCTCATCTGGCCGGAGCCGGCCTGGGTCAGCAGGCCGCCGGAGAAGGAGGAGACCATGACCCGGAAGGTCAGGTTGGTCTTGGAGACCTCGGCGGCCTCCCCGGCCCAGGCCGGACGCCCGGCTTCGCCCCCCGGACCCGGCCAAATCAGGCCAGAGATCAGCCCCAGGAACAGAATCAGAGAGAGACGCCCAATCGCACCCGCTCGACTTGACATCTGACCGGCTCCCCGCCTTAGAGGCGCAATTTATCAACGCATATGATGAATCAGTGGCGGACGGCTTGTCCAGCCTTGATTGGCGGTCCGGTGGGGCTCCCGCCGGGACTCGGGGCTGTCCCGCCCCCGGGGGCTCAGAGCCGCTCGATCCTGAAGAAGACCGGCCTGGCTCCGTCGCTGCAGCAGGAATAGATCAGGCCCTCCTTCTTGATCCAGGGGAAGTTGCTCCCGAAGCGCAGCCCGGTCACCTCGGGGTAGATGTCGTGCCAGGCCCAGGCGCAGAAACCGGCCGGCATGACCCCGGACTCATCGACGATGAACTCCTGGCCCTCCTGCAGCTTCTCGCAGTAGGCGGGCAGGTCATCGGACACCTCGGGCAGGGGCCGGCCGAAGACCTCCCTGGCGCTGAGTTTCTTCAGGACCGTGATCCTGAGCGGCCATTTGGGCATAGTCCACCTCCTTGACTCCTGGTCTGGTTTTAACCGTTGAAGCGGCCGCCCGGCCGGGCGGTTCCGGGCGGTTCCTCAAACGTAGACCGGGTCCGTCCCGGCGGTCAAGCGGCGGGCGGCTCAGCCTGGGCCTGGGCGGAAATTACGGCCCCGACCTTCCGGCGGCGGCCCAGCCTGTCCTGGAGGGCCTCCATGTAGGTGTAGAAGACCGGGGTGACGTAAAGGGTCAGGAGCTGGCTGAAGAGGAGGCCCCCGACCACGGCCAGGCCCAGGGGCTGGCGGGCCTCGCCGCCGGCGCCGTAGCCGAAGGCGATGGGCAGGGTGCCCATGAAAGCAGCCATGGTGGTCATCATGATCGGCCGGAAGCGGGTCAGGCTGGCCTGGTAGATGGCCTCCCGGGGGCTCTGGCCGGTCTTTCTGGCCTCGATGGCGAAGTCGACCATCATGATGCCGTTCTTCTTGACCAGGCCGACGAGCATGATCAGACCGACAAAGGAGTAGATGTTCAGCTCGCTCTTGAAGATCAGGAGCGTGACCAGGGCGCCGAACCCGGCGAAGGGCAGGGCCGAGAGGATGGTCAGGGGGTGGATGAAGCTCTCGTAGAGGATGCCCAGGACCATGTAGATGACCAGCAGGGCCAGGGCCAGGAGCAGGCCCATCCCGGCGAAGGAGGACTGGAAGGCCTGGGCCGTGCCCTGGAAGCTGGTGCTGATGGTCGCCGGCAGGGTGACCGCGGCGGCCTGGTCCACGGCGGCCACGGCCTCGCCCAGGGCCCGGCCGGGCGCGAGGTTGAAGGAGATGGTCACGGCCGGGAGCTGGCCCAGGTGGTTGACCACGGCCGGCCCGACGCCCTGCTGGACCCGGGCCACCGAATCCAGGGGGACTAGCCCGCCGCTGGTCGAGCGGATGTAGAGCAGGCTCAGGGCGGCCGGGTCGCGCTGGTACTCCGGCTTGACCTGGAGGATGACCTGGTAGTCGTTGTTGGGGGCGTAGATGGTCGAGACCTGCCTGGAGCCGTAAGCGCTGTAGAGGGCCGACTCGATCTGCTCGACGCTGACGCCCAGCACGGCCGCCTTGTCCCGGTCTATGTCCACGGTCACCTGGGGGCTCTTGAGGAGCAGGTCGGTGTTCACGTCCACCAGGCCGGGCAGGGCCCGCATCTTGGTCTCCAGCAGGGGGGCGTAGCGATACAGCTCCTCGGTGTCCGCGCCCTGGAGGGTGTACTGGTAGAGGCTCTTGGTCAGCACCCCGCCGATGCGGAAGGGCGGGGGGTTCATGATGTAGACCTTGATCCCCGGCACCTGGGCCGCCTTGGGCCTCAGTTCATCGACCACCTGGTCGGCGGTGAGCCGCCTCTGGTCCCTGGGCTTCAGCCGGATGAAGAGGCTGCCGCTGTTGCCGGCGCCCCTGTATCCGCTCGCCCCGGCGTTGGACATGAAGATCTGGACGTTGGGGTCGGCCTTGACCACCGCGGCCACGGCCTGCTGGTGGCGGACCAGGTCCTCAAAGGAGATGGCCTCTGCCGCCTCGGTCCTGGCGATGATCTGGCCGGTGTCCTGGCTGGGCACGAAGCCCTTGGGCAGCACCATGAAGAGGTGCACCGTGGCCGCCAGGATCAGGGCGGTGAAGCCCAGGGTGACGAGCCGGTGCCTCAGGACCCACCTCAGGCCCAGGGCGTAGAAATCGCGCAGCCAGTCGAAGACCTTCTCCGAGACCCGAAAGAGCCGGCCCGGCCTCTCCTGGGCCGCGGGCTTGAGCATGAGGCTGCAGAGCATGGGGGTCAGGGTCAGGGAGACGAAACCCGAGACCAGGACGGCCGTGGCGATGGTCACGGCGAACTCGTTGAACAACCGGCCGATGATGCCGCCCATGAACAGGACCGGCAGGAACACGGCGGCCAGGGAGAGGGTCATGGAGACGATGGTGAAGCCGATTTCCCTTGAGCCGTTGAAGGTGGCCTCCAGGACCCCCTCGCCCATCTCGATGTGCCGGACGATGTTCTCCAGCATGACTATGGCGTCATCCACGACGAAGCCGACGGCCAGGATCAGGGCCATCAGGGAGAGGTTGTCCAGGCTGTAGCCCAGGAGGTGCATGACGGCGAAGGTGCCGACGATGGACATGGGCATGGCCAGCGAGGGGATGAGCGTGGCCGTGGCCTTGCGCAGAAAGAGGAAGATGACCAGCACGACCAGTCCCAGGGCGAAGATCAGGGTGAACTTGACGTCCTGGACCGAGTCCCGGATGGACTCGGAGCGGTCGTAGAGGACCTTGAGGGAGACCGAGGCCGGGAGCTGGGCCTCGAAAGTGGGCAGCAGGCTCTTGACCGCGTCGGCCACCTCGACCGTGTTGGTCCCGGGCTGGCGCTGGATGGCCAGGACTATGGCCCGCTGGTCCCCGTACCAGGCCGCAGTCTTGTCGGTTTCGACGCTGTCGATGGCCTGGCCCACGTCCTCGAGGCGGACGATGCGCCCGTTGCGATAGGCGATGACGAGGGGGCGGTAGGCCGACGCGTCCTTGAGCTGGCCAGTGGCCTGGACGGTGAAGGCCTGGTAGGGGCCGTAGAGGATGCCGGTGGGCAGGTTGACGTTGGCGGCCATGATCGCGTTGGCCACCTCGTCGATGCCCAGGCCCCGGCCGGCCAGAGCTTGAGGGTCGATCTGGATGCGCACGGCGTACTTCTGGGAGCCGTAGACCAGCACCTGGGCCACCCCGTTGACCATGGAGATGCGCTGGGCCAGCATGGTCTCGCCGTACTCGTTGAGCGCGTAGAGGGGCAGGGTGGCCGAGGTGAGGGCCGGGTACAGAATGGCCTGGTCGGCCGGGTTGACCTTGCGGTAGGAGGGCGGGTTGGGCATGTCCGGGGGCAGCCGGGAGAGGGTCCGGGAGATGGCCGCCTGGACGTCCTGGGCGGCGTTGTCGATGTCCCGGTTCAGCTCGAACTGGAGAACGATCTGGGTCAGGCCCAGGTAACTGGACGAGCTCAGTGAGGAGACGCCGGCAATGGTCGAGAATTCCCGCTCCAGGGGCGTGGCCACCGAGGAGGCCATGGTTTCGGGGCTGGCCCCGGGCAGGCTGGCGTTGACCAGAATAGTTGGGAAGTCGACGTTGGGCAGGTCGCTGACCGGCAGGTTGCGGTAGCTCATCAGCCCGAAGATGAGGATGGCGGCCATGACCAGGGTGGTCATGACCGGCCGCCGGACGAAGAGGGCGGCCAGGTTCATTGCTTCCGGTCCCCTTGTCCGGCCGCCTCTTTTATCTTCACCCGGGCGCCCGGGGTCAGGAGGAGCTGGCCGTCGGTGACGACCGTCTCGCCGGGCTTGAGCCCCTCGGCGATGACGGCCTCGCCGCCGGAGTCGCGGCTGACCTTGACCGGACGCATTTCGACCGTGCCCTGGGGCTGGATGACGAAAGCGTACTGACCCGACTGACCGTCCTGGATGGCCTGGCTGGGCGTCACCACCGCCCCGGCCTGGACCCCCAGGGTCAGGACCACGTTAACCGCCTGGCCCGGCCAGAGGCGCCGGTCCTGATTGGGGAAGACCCCCTTGAGGCTGATGGTTCCGCTGCCGGCGTCAACGGCGTTGTCCACGAAGCTGAGCTCGCCCGGGAGCGGCCCGGCGTCAGACGGGGCCTCGGGGAGGCGGGCCTCCACTAGGAGCCTGGTCGTCCGGCTGGCCCGGTTGATCTGGTCCAGGTATTTCTCGGGCAGGGCGAAGTTGATGAAGATGGGCTGGATCTGGTTGATAACCACCAGGGACTTGTTGTCGTCGTTGGCCTTGACCAGGTTGCCCTTGTGGCTCAGCAGGCTGCCGGTGCGGCCGGAGATGGGCGCCCGGATGGAGCAGTAGCTGAGCTGGAGGGCCAGGTTGTCCAGGGCGGCCTGGTCGGCCTTGACCGCGGCCTGGAGGGATTCGGCCGTGGCCCTGACCTGCTCGTAGTTCTGGGAGCTGACCACGTTCTTCTCGGCCAGGGGAGCGTTGCGGCGGACGTCGTCCCTGGCCTTCCTGGCCATAACCTGATCCCCGGCCAGCTTGGCCTGGGCTTCCCTGAGAGCGGCCTGATAGGGAGCTGGATCGATGGTGAAGAGGAGGTCGCCCTCCTGGACCTCCTGGCCCTCCTGGAAGTGGACGGCCAGCAGCTCCCCGCTGACCCTGGACTTCAGAGACACCGTGGCGTAGGCCTCTACCGCGCCCACGGCGGTGAGCTGGATGGGGACGTCCTTGGTGGCGACCACGGCCGCCGTCACCGGGACGGCCGGTCTCTCCCGGACCCGGGGCGCTCCCTCGCTCGAACCGTTGGAACAGCCGGCCAGGAGGAGCAATCCGGCCCAGAACAGACCAAACCACTGACCTTTTCCGCGATGGAAGATCATGACCGTCCTTCGCCTTCCGGGACTTGGATTCCCCTCCGCCGAAACCGGGCCCGACCGGACGGCCGGGGCCGGGCCGGATAACCTATCGGGCTAAGGATAATCTCTTCTGGCGCCCTGTAAAGATCAACCTGCAGGTGATCGCTTCTCCCGCCCCCGGCGAGGCCCTTCCCCCCGGCTCCGGCTTCTGCTAAGTTGCAAAATTGAGTCCCGGCCGGGCCGAGCGGTCCGGTCCGGGGCCGGCCCCCTGCATCGAGAAGGGGCTTGAGAGACTTGACCGTGAAAAATTACGGCGGCCGGCCGGCCACCGAGGCTTCGGTCCACCTCTTCGGCCGGACCGGCCTGCTCTTCCTCCTGGCCGTCCTGGCCTGGGCCGCCTGGCTGGGCCAGACCCTGGTCGTCGTCCTGACCGGGCTGATGCTGGCCACCGCGGCCGTGTCCCGGGGCTGGAGCCGCCTCTCCCTGATCCGGGTCGGCTTCCAGCGCCGACTGGAGGAGGACCGCGCCTTTCCCGGCGAAGAGGTCGGCCTGACCGTCCGCCTGGACAACCGCAAGCTCCTGCCCCTGATCTGGGTCGAGGCGGCCGACGAGCTGCCCCGCAGCCTGGCCCCTGACGGACTGGAGCTGGCCCCCGGGGAGAGGGCCGGCCGGGGCCGGCTGTTGGTCTGCGCCCCGCTCTTCTGGTACCAGCGGGCCACCTGGCGCTACCGCCTCAAGTGCCGGCGGCGGGGCTACTACGCCCTCGGCCCGGCCCGGCTGACCTCGGGCGACGTCTTCGGCCTCTTCCCGCGCCGCCTGACCGACCCCCAGGTCGACCACCTGGTCGTCTACCCCAGGCTCTACGACCTGGCCGATCTGGGCCTCCCCTCCCGGTACCCCCTGGGCGAGGCCCGGGCCGCCTCCCGGCTCTTCCAGGACCCGACCAGGACCATCGGCCTGCGCCAGTACACGCCCGAGGCGCCCTTCAAGTACATCCACTGGAAGGCCAGCGCCCGCCACCAGAGCCTCCAGGTCAAGGTCTTCGAGCCGACCACGACCCTGAGGGTGGCCCTCTTCCTGGACGCGGACGGCTTCGCCGGCCTGGCCGCGCCCTCGGGCGAGGTCCACTTCGAGCTGGCCGTCAGCCTGATCGCCTCCCTGGCCGATCACCTCATCGGCCAGCGCCACCCGGTCGGCCTGTTCACCAACGCCGCCTCCGTGGACCGGCCGGGCCCGCTCAGCCTCCGCCCCGGCTCGGGGCCGGAGCAGCTGATGCTCATCCTCGAGGCCCTGGCCAAGCTGGGCCCCTCGGCCAGCCGGCCCTTCGTCGATTTTCTGGACATCACCCGGGCCGACCTGCCCTGGGGGGCGACCCTGGGCCTGGTCAGCGCCGGCCTGTCCGAGGCCCTTCTGGGCCGGCTGGACGGCCTGGAGCGGGCCGGCTTCCGGGTGGTGGCCTATCAGGTCGGCACCGGCCCGCTGCCCCCGGGCCCGATCCGCTGCCAGCGGGTTCTCAAGCCGGCTGACCTGGACCTGGGGAGCTGAGGAGGGGTTCTGGCTGGACGGGCCGACAGGGACTGGCGCCAGGAACTGCTCCAGGGTCTCTTCCTGGCCATGGAGGTCTGCTGGCTGGCGGCCATCTTCTTGGCCCTGGACAGCCTGGCCCCGGCCGACCAGCCGCCGCTGGCCCTAGCCGCCTGGCTCTACCCGGCGGCCTACTTCCTCTTCCGCTGGGACCGCTTGCGGACCTGGCCCTTCAGGCGGGAGCTGGCCGCCGGCCTGGCCGGGGGGAGCCTGGCCCTGGTCCTGACGGTCAAGGTCCTGCTCCTGGCCGACCTGAGCTTCCTCGACCCGGCCTGGCCCCTGGAGGGCCTGGCCAGGGCCTCGGTCTCCAAACTGATCCTGAAGAGGCTCCTCTTCATCCTCATCGGCGGCGGCTTCGCCTGGGCCAGGGGCTGGATACTGGCCGGCCGGCGGGTCAATCTGAAGGGCCTCCTGACCGGCTTCCAGGTCGGCCTGGTGGTCCTGCTGGTGACCATGTTCCTGGCCAGCCAGGGCCCGGTCTCGATCCCGGCGGCCTGGGCCCTGATCATGGCCTTCTTCGCCCTGGGCCTGACCGGCCTCTGGCTGGCCCGCTCCCTGGAGATGGCCCGGGTCGAGGGCCTGATCGCGCCCCGGCCCTGGTCGGTCATCGTCACGGCCACGGTCGGCCTGGTCCTGCTCCTGGGCTTCCTGGTCTTTGCCCTGGTCGACCGCGACCTGCTCAACCTGCTCCTCCAGCCCCTGGCCTGGCTGTGGCGGCTTTTTATCCGGCTGATCGACTTCCTGGTCAGCCTCCTGCCCAAGCCGGGCCAGCTGGAGCGCCTGCCAGAGATGGGCCAGGCGATCCCGCGGGCGGCCCCGGAGGAGCACAATCCCCTGCTGGACTTCCGCTGGGTCAGGATCGTGGCCCACATCTTCTTCACCGTCTCCTGGGTCTGTCTGGTGGCCGGCGTTCTCTTCCGGGGCCTGACCGACCTGCTGCGCTGGCTGAGGCGGCGCTGGGACCAGACGCCGGGGCTCGCCCTGGAGGCCTCCGACTACCGCCTCAGGGACGACCTCAGGGCCCTGCTGGGCTGGCTTAAAGGCCTCCTGGTCAGGCTGTGGCGGCGGGTCTTAAAGTGGCGGCGGCCGGGTCCGGCCGCCGGGGGCGAGGCCTCCTCGGTCCGCGATGTCTACCGGCGTCTCCTGGACTGGGCCGCGGCCAGAGGCTTAACCAGGACCGGCCAGGAGACGCCCTACGAGTACCTCGAGCGCCTCAGCCTGGCCCTGCCCGAGGGGGCCGAGGATTTCGGCCTCATCACCGAGTCTTACGTCCGGGTCCGCTACGGCCTGCACCGGCCCGACCCGGCGACCATGAACCTGGTTCGGGAGAGCTGGCGGCGGATCAAGGCCAGGCCCAGGAACCGGTCAGACAAGCGGGCCCGGGGCTGATTCGCCCCCGGCCCGGGAACTGAGAGGTCCAGACATGGACGCGGCGCCCAATTTCGAACGCGACGGCGGCCAGACGGCGGCCATCCACCAGGCCGCGGAGAAGCTGATCCAGAACGTGGAGCAGGTCATCGTGGGCAAGCGGGAGGTGATCACCCTGGTCCTGGTGGCCCTCCTGTGCGAAGGCCACGCCCTGATGGAGGACGTGCCCGGCGTGGGCAAGACCCTCCTGGCCAAGGCCGTGGCCCGCTCCCTGGACTGCGAGTTCAAGCGCATCCAGTTCACCCCGGACCTGCTCCCCTCGGACGTGACCGGGCTGAACTACTTCAACCAGAAGACCGGCCAGTTCGAGTTCCTGCCCGGGCCGATCATGGCCAGCGTGGTCCTGGCCGACGAGATCAACCGGGCCACGCCCCGGACCCAGGCCTGCCTCCTGGAGGCGATGCAGGAGCGCCAGGTGACCGTCGATTCCGAGACCAAGCTTCTGCCCCGGCCCTTCCTGGTCCTGGCCACCCAGAACCCCATCGAACTGGAGGGGACCTTCCCCCTGCCCGAGGCCCAGCTGGACCGCTTCCTGCTCAAGGTCAGGCAGGGCTACCCCTCGGCCGAGGAGGAGGAGGCCATCGTCCTCCGCTTCGAACAGACCAACCCCCTGGACGAGCTCCGGAGCGTCCTGGGCGGGCCGGAGCTCAGGGAGCTGCAGGCGGACTGCCGGCGGGTCAAGGTCGAGGCCTCGATCCTGGAGTACATCGTCAGCCTGTGCCGGGCCACCCGGGAGCACCCGGCCGTCCGTTTGGGGGCCAGCCCCCGGGCGACCCAGGGGCTCTATCAGGCCGCCCAGGCCCTGGCGGCCGTCCGGGGCCGCGGCTTCGTCATCCCCGACGACGTCAAGACCCTGGCCGGGCCGGTGCTGGCCCACCGCCTCATCGTCAGCACCGAGGCCAGGCTGCGGGGCCGGGCCAAGGAGGCGGCGGTCGAGGAGATCGTGGCTCAGGTCCGGGTGCCGGTGGAGTGAGCCGGGACGGCCGGCGGCCGTCCCGGTCCGGGCCTATTCGCTGACCGAGCTGATCTTGATCCAGTCGATCTGGAGCTTGCCGTTGTGGGTGGTGAACCGCAAGGGCCCCCAGGGCTGACTGGCTTTTTCGGTGATGTTCAGGCTCCAGATCTTGCGGTTGTCCACGTAGGCGGCCAATTCGTTGCCGATGCGCTGGACCTTCCAGATGTGGAACTTGCCCGGCTGGTAGACCTTGCCCTGGTGCAGCTTCTGGAAGGGGGTGTTAGGGCTGGACCCGCCCGAGGCCGAGTTGTTCCAGCCGCCGATGTTGAAGATGTAGTTGCCCAAGCTGCCGTGGAAGCCGTTGTCAAAGGCGGCCCCGCGCCATTCGACGATCACGTTTTCCACCGGAATGGGCGGGTTGAGCTCGAAGGTGGTGTGGTTGCCCGAGTAGAACTCGGCCACGCCCTTGACGACCTTGCGCTGGGTGGCCGTGCCGCCCCAGTTGGCCAGGTCGTTGAACTGGTCCTCGAAGTAGGCCTTGGTCTCCCTGGTCGAGGAGGTCGAGGAAGTCGACTGACTCGTCCCCGAACCGGCCGAGTCGGTGAAGCGGATTGTCGCCAGGTCCCCGGCTGAAATGGGGACGGTGTACTTGCGGCCGTCGGTGGTCTCCACGACCATCTCGGCCCAGGCGGTGCAGGCGGCCAGCGTCAGGAGGGCCAGAAGGACCAACCCGACCCCGCGACGACGAATGAATCCAGGCATGATCGCCCTCCCAGATCTAGAGCCCAGGAACCCGTCGGCCCCTGGGGCCGAGCCCAAGACCCGCCCGGACGAGCGGCCCCCATCTCAGCCGGGCCGCCCCCGGTGACCGAATCATCATAGCAAGCCGCCGGACGAACAACAACCTGCCCCGGCCCTAGAGACCCTTCTGGGCCATCAGGTCGGCCAGGTCGGCCACCCGGCAGGAGTAGCCCCACTCGTTGTCGTACCAGGTGACCACCTTGGCCATGGTCTCGTTGAGAACCTGGGTGAACTCCAGGTCCACGATGGAGGAGCGGGGGTCGCCCTTGTAGTCCGAGGAGACCAGGGGCTCGCTCTCGCAGCCCATGATGCCCTGGAGGCGGGTCTCGGCCGCCTCTTTGAGGGCCCCCCTGAGATCTTCGGTCCCGGCCTTCCGGTTCAGCCGGGCGACGAAGTCGACCACCGAGACGGTCGGCGTGGGCACCCTCAGGGAGTAGCCGTCGAAGCGGCCCTGGAGCTCGGGGATGACCAGGGCCACCGCCCTGGCCGCGCCGGTGGTGGTCGGAATGATGTTCTGCCCGGCGGCCCTGGCCCGGCGCAGGTCCTTGTGGGGCAGGTCGAGGATGCGCTGGTCGTTGGTGTAGGAGTGGA
>ENA-OSEO01002895-OSEO01002895.1-sediment-metagenome-genome-assembly--contig:-NODE-2895-length-22272-cov-3.558594_pt1 | contig 22272 bp, 14 predicted proteins | sample MGYA00237883_ERZ534232 | MGnify/ENA metagenome assembly ERZ534232
TCGGGAAGCTCCGTGGATTGGGGCGACTTCGATCGCGACGGCGACCTGGACATCGTGATTTCCGGATTCCACCAGAACGACGGCATCTCGCGCGTCTATCGCAACGACAACGGCACCTTCCACGAAGCGGCCGACATGTACGGCCACATGACCGGCGTATCGGCCTGGGGCGATTATAACAACGACGGCTGGCTCGACGTCCTGCTCACCGGTGAGGGCAACCCAACGCTGATCTACCGCAACGATCGTGCGGGTGGCTTCCACGAGGAGTACACCCTCGCCACCATCAGCATGTGCGGCGCGGGCTGGGCGGACTACGACAACGACGCCGATCTCGACTTCGCGGTCATCGGCTGGGACGGTTCGAAGCCGGCCGCGCACGTTTACCACAACGAGGACTGCGCGCCGGATCTGCACATCGCCAAGGCGGCCGAGCCGGCGACGCGCGTCGACTATCGCGGCACGGTCACGTATACCGTACACCTGCACAACACCGGAGGCATCGCGCGTGGCGTGCTGCTGACCGACACGCTGCCGACCGAAGTCGAGTTCGCCCGCTGGATCACGCAGAGCCAAGCCGTGGAGCAGAGCGGGACGATCACCTGGAGCGGCTCGCTCGACCCGCACGAGGCGATCACCTGGATGTGGCAGGTCACGTATACCGGCGACTACGGTGACGTCGTCTCGAACACCGCGTGGTGCGGATACGATGGCACGGAGCGCGGTGCCACGGCTACGTTCCAGGTGGTCAGCGCCGTGCGCGTCGCTTCGACCGACCCGCTGACCAACGCGGTCGGAACGCCGGCGACAACCGATATCACGGCGACCTTCGACTCTGCAGTGAGTGCGGGAACCATCACGACCGGCACATTCGTGGCGCAGGGTATGATGGGTGGGCTGCTCGCCGGCACGTACGACATCACCGGGAACAGTGCCACCCTACACCCGGACCGCGAGCTGTTCGCCGGCGAGATGGTGCGTACCAGCCTGACGCGCGACGTGATCGGGACGAACGGCGACCACCTGGCCCCCTACCAGTGGCAGTTCACAGCCGGGCCGGTGTTGGAGCGTTGTATCCTTGGGTTCACCGACATCGGGGCTGGTCTGCCCGGCGTGTACAACAGTGCCGCGGCCTGGGGGGACTACGACAGCGACGGCGACCTCGACATCCTGTTTTCGGGGTGGGGGGATAAATCGGCCGTGGTTACCATCTACCGCAACGACGGCGGCGGGACATTCACCGCAGTGGAGATCGACGCGGAACTACACGGGCTGTACCAGGGCGCGGTCGCCTGGGGCGATTACGACAACGATGGCGATCTCGATGCCCTGCTGACCGGCTATAGTGACGAACGGATTGCCCGGGTGTACCGCAACGACGGCGGCGGCTTCACGGACATCGACGCTGGTCTACCGGGCATCGACAACAGCGCGGTGGACTGGGGCGACTTCGACAACGACGGCGATCTCGATATCTTGCTCGCCGGGGATACCGACGCCACCTCGCGTATCAGCGCCGTCTATCGTAACGACGGGAACGGCACGTTCACCGACATCGCGGCCGGGCTGGAGGGGATGTCTGGCGGGACGGCCGCCTGGGGCGATTACGACAACGACGGTTGGCTCGATATCCTGCTCACCGGCTGGCACGGAGCAGCCACGGACCCGATCACGAAGCTCTACCACAACTTTGCGAATGGGACGTTCACGCCCAGCGAACTCGATGCGGATCTGGCTGCCGTAGGCAGCAGCTCCGCCGCCTGGGGCGACTACGACAATGACGGCTGGCTCGACATCCTGCTCACGGGAGATCCGAGTGGTGGCGACCCGCGCATCTCCAAGATCTACCACAACAATGGTGGAACCGGTTTCGTCGAGAACGGGTCGAGCCTGACCGGGGTCAGTTTCAGTTCCGCATCCTGGGCCGACTACGATAACGACGGCGATCTGGACGCGCTGCTGGCCGGGCAGACCGACAGCGAGACGGTAATTACGCAGTTGTACCGCAACGACAGCGGCAGCTTCACTCCGGTCGATTCCGTCCTGCCCGCGGTGTACGACGGCGCGGTCGCCTGGGGCGACTACAACAACGACGATGACCTGGATGTGCTGATCACCGGCTACGGTGGATCGGGTACGGAAATCGCCAGCATCTATCGCAACAAGGATTGTGCGGAGCCGGTCATCACCAAGACGGCTGCGCCGGCGGTCGGGGTCGACTACGGGGACATGGTCACCTACACCGTGGTCCTGAGCAATCCGTCTGCGCTTGAGGCCGATGATCTCATCGTCAGCGACGCGCTACCGGATGAGGTTGCATTCGCCCGCTGGGTCGAGCAGAGCGGCGCGGTGGAGCACGCGAACGTCATCACCTGGACCGGCGCGATATCGGCCGGGGAGGCGATCACCTGGACCTGGCAGGTCACGAACTCGGGGTACTATGGTGACGTCGTGACCAACACGGCCTGGTACGGGCGCGCCGGCAAGGAGGAGAGCGCCGAAGCCGCCTTCGAGGTGGCCGGCCCGCCGGTGTTCGAGGCGAGCAAGCATGCGCAGCCGGCCGAGGACGTCCCATACCACGGCACGGTGACCTATACGCTCACGCTAACCAACACGGGGCCTTCGACGGCCCGAGAGACACTGCTCGTCGACCCGCTGCCAACCGAGTGGATCACGTTCAGCCACTGGATTACGCCCAATGGCGCCAGCGAAAGCGACGGGCTGATCTCGTGGCTGGGGGTGTTGACCGGTGGCGAGACCACGAGCTGGTCGTGGGTGGTGACGCACACCGGGGAGTACGGTGACGTGGTAACGAACACCGCGCTCTTCGTGGATATGGACAGCAGTGCCCTCGCGCAGGCCGAAACCGCGTTCACGGTGAACGGCCCGCCCGCGCTGATCTTGAGCAAGATCGCCAATCCGAGCTTCCATATCGACCGCCACAGTGTGGTCACGTACTCGGTGATGCTGACCAACCTGGGCGAGTCCGATGCCGCCGGTACACTGCTGACCGACACGCTGCCGCAGCAGGTCGACTTCGCGTGGTGGGCCGGCGACGATCACGGTGCGACGGTGACGGACGACGAGATCCGCTGGACAGGAACGGTGACAGGCGGCGTTGGGCAGATCCTGTGGAGCTGGGCGGTCACCTACACCGGCGGGTATGGCGAGACGGTCACCAACACGGTGCAGACGGCTCACCCGGCGAGCGGACAGAGTGTCTCCGCGGATGCGGCGTTCAGCGTCAAGATGGGGCCGAGCCTGCTCATCACCAAGACCGCTTGGCCGAACGAGGGCGTCTTCTACCACGGGCCGGTGGCGTACATGGTGGAGCTCTACAACACCGGTGAATCGCCAGCCGTGGGCACGCGCCTGACGGACGTGCTGCCGGCGGAGGTGAAATTCAACGACTGGATCTTGCAGAACGGCGCGGTGGAAGCCAATGGGACCATCACCTGGACCGGCACGGTCACGCCGAACGAGGGAATCGGCTGGAACTGGATGATGACGCACACCGGCACTTACGGGGAGATCGTCACGAACACCATCATGGCGACGCAGCCGGCGGCCGGTGAAGTCAGTTCGGAGGTGACGTTCACGGTGCAGACCGCGCCGATTTTGCACATCAGCAAAGGCCCGCAAGGCGAGCGGCGAAACGTCGATTACCACGGGACACTGACCTACGAGATCAGCATCTGGAATGAGGGCGAATCAGTCGCCGAAAACGTGCACATGACGGACGTGCTGCCGGGGAACGTCGAGTTCGCGCGGTGGATCGTGCAAAACGAGGCGCAGGAGACCGGCGGCACGCTGACCTGGACCGGTCCGGTGTTGGGGAGCGACCCGGTCGTCGACTTCGTCTTCGTCGTGACGCACACCGGCGGTTACGGCGAGTACATCACGAACACTGCCGAGATGGAGCACTGGTTCACCGGCATGTCTTATTTCACGGACACTGAGTGGGTGAACACGGCGCCGAGCCTGAAGATCGAAAAGCAGGTCGAGCCACGGAGTATGGTGCAGTTGGGCGACCTGCTGACGTACACCGTGGAGATCTCGAACAGCGGGCAATCGGCTGCGGCAGGGACCTCGCTGAGCGACACCCTGCCTGACGACCTGGACTTCACGCAGTGGGTGCAGCAGAACGGCGCTGTCCTGCAGGCCGGGCGGGTAATTTCGTGGTACGGGACGGTGGACGGCGAGTGCACGCAGCGGTGGGTGTGGGCGACGCAGTATGCCCACGAAGGGGAAGGCCTGCGCAACGTCGCCGAGTTCTGGTGGGAAGATCAGCACGGCAGCGCCGAAACAGATTCCATCGGGCCATTGTACCTGCCCGTGCTGATGAAGAACTACGTCTATCTGCCCGATCTCGTCGTGACCGGCCCGCAGGCGACCAGCCAGGTCGTCACAGTGACCATCCGCAACGTTGGCAGTACGACATCCGTGGACGACTTCTGGATCGACGTCTCGTTCGACCCCAGAACTCGTCCGCCGCGCATCAACCAACCGTGGCCGACGATCGCCGCGCACGGCGTCGTGTGGGGTGTCACCGACAGCCTGGACCCCGGCGACACGCTGGAGCTGGTCACGGGCGACAGGTACTACTGGGGCCCACCGACGAGCAGCTCCCCGCCGCTGCCAGTGGGGCAGCACGTGTATGCCTACGTCGATTCGGTCGATTGGGCGACGACGTGGGGTGCGGTCCGCGAGAGCGATGAGGGGAACAACACCTTCGGGCCGGTCGTCTCCGTGGCGGGCGCGAGCGCTGATCCCGGCGGGGCAGCCCGGTCCGGGCACAGGGACATCGGGAACCTGCCGCCGCGGTGAAAGTGGACTGTTCCTACACTGGCGCTAGAATCTCACCGCCTCACGCGCGGTTCACAGCGGGCGTGCCCGCTGTGAACCGCGCTCGCCCCATCCCACAAGGCCGGCAGGCGGAATCGCCGGGACAGCAGCGGCGTCGAGTGCAGACATGCCGGCCCCAGGATTCCGCCCTCACGTTCAAGCACGCATCATTTCGGCGCGATACGCGGATCACCGCCCGCAGGATCGATCAACAGCGGCGGAGAGAATGCGTTGGCTACGTTCTCCCACGGGATGAACTTGAAGTTGGTGTTGTCGTTTTCCAGCTCTTCCCCATCCGGCGCGACTAACAGCGGCGCGTTGGCCCCATCGTGTACGACGAGCAGGCCAAGGGGATAGTTCGGCCCCAGCGCAGTATTGTTGACATCGAGCCCGTCGGTTTCGTCGGCCCGGTCGACATCGCCATTGTTCCCGACGAGGAAGGTACCGACGTAGGCATTGTCGCCGGCACGCTCGAACACCAGGTACGTGCTGCTCCCCTGGTTGGAGGCGAGCAGATAACCGCTCTCACCCGGGCCATAGTAGATCGTCAGACCTTCGATCTCCGGCGTGAAGAAGCCGGCCTCCATGGGATGGACCAGGGTGGGCTCATCGTCCGCGCCTGGATCGGCCATGAATTTGTACAGGCCACCTACCCGCGTCATGTTCACGTACAGCAGCCCACGATCGCGATCGATGGCCATGCCTTCGGCTTCCGAGCCTTCCGGGTCGCCGGTCGGCGTGGGAAGCTGCAGCATGCGCACCGGGGTCGCGTTGACGCGCCCGGAACCGTCATCCGCCAGCTCCAGTTGGGCGATCAGGTTGCCACGACGCTGTGTCAGGAAGACGTAGGCCTTGCCGGTGGTCGGGCTGGTGTAGGTGGCCAGTCCATAAGCATTGTGCCGGCCATCGCCCACGGCGAACACGGGCTTGCCGGCATCCGGGCCCGTGACGTCCGTCAACTGGCGGGTTTCTGGATCGATCTTGTAGATCACGATGACGTCGTTCAGCATGTCCGAAACGACCGCCAGGTCCGTCGGTTGGCCACCCAGCGGGAGGCCGTAGACCAGATCGACGTTGTTGTAGCGCACGGAGCCGAACGTGTCTGGCACGATGGTCTGCACGACCTGTGCCGCCAAGTCGAAGACCGCGAGACCACCGTCCTTCTTCGTGGCGATGACCAGGCTGAGCGCCGGATCGGTGGGATGCACCCAGATGGCCGGGTCGTCCGAATCACCGGTGAGCGTGCCGGCGGGTGCCTCGACCTCGTCCAGCGAGAGCGGCGTCTCGCGATCCGGCAGCGCGGCGGGGATGGTGTGGAATTCGACGGCGAGGGCAACAAACTGCGTGTGCTGTGCGGTGTCATCGTCGCTGACGACGACCAGCACGCGGCGACCGTCCGGCAGCTCCGGCCCCAGGGCCATGCTTCGCAGATCAGCGGTGGACGAGATAGCAGTCGTGAAATCGAACAAATCATGCTTGACGATCCCGGGATCCATCACGTAGGGCATGTCGCCCTCCGTCCAAAACAGGCTATCCAGGCTCAGGACATTCACCGCCCCCTGCAGTCGCGCTTCGTTGAGTCTGACGGTGTTTTCCCCGCTCTCGGAGCAGGAGCGTTCCAGCGCGAGGAAAGAGCCGTTGTTGTCGGTCGCCAGCAGTCCGACGAGGGCATTGGTAGACTCCGCCCCCACCGGCTGCGCGGGCTGAGCAGCCGGGTCGACCTCGTACACGAACTCCGCCGCGGGCTCGCCCGTCGCCAGGTCTAGATCGAGGATCCGTGCCAGGCCAACGAATTCGCTGCTGTCCGCCGGCCCGTCCTGCACGAGCGCGTTCTCGAGGGCGGCGTAGAGCGTGCGCCCATCCGGCGTCACCGTCAGGCTGTCCAGGCCGAGATCGTGGCGGATGCCGGCAATCGGTGTGGTGTCGCTCATGAGCGGCGTGTACTTGGGTGGAACCGTGAGAAGACCGGCCTGCCGTCCATCCGGGGAGAACCGGCCGATGAACGGCCCGTCGGGCGGCGCGGCTTCGGGATCACCCTCCCACGAGATGTAGAGCTGGCCGTCGGGAGCGAGTGCTATGCCGGCGCGGTCGAATGACCCGGCGGTCAGCGGCTCTCCGGAACTGCCGGTCAGCGTGGTCACACCGGTAAACTGAATGTCGCCTTCATCCAGCCGGCCATCGCTCGTATCGATGGTCAAGGTGTACAGCCGGGGCGCAGCGTCCTGCTGTCCGTCGCCGGACAACGCATAGTAGGTTTCATTGGATGGGTCGTAGACCAGACCGGACAAACCGCCCACTGCGGTGCCCGCGAATTGCAGACCAGTGGGCAACGTGACCTCCCCCGCGAATTCGATCGCTGCGACGACCTGACGGGCAGACGACGTCGGATCCACGGGAGGTGCCGCGGACCAGACCGAGACGACGGGCAGAGCGCACAGCACCAGGGCCAGCGCCACGACGATGAACGAACGGTAGATACGCATGACACATCCTCCTTTGTTGTCTTTCACAGCTTTTCACTATTGACAGCCAGGGACTGTTCCGAGAACACGGGCAGCCCTGGCGGGCGTCCCCATAGTCCTCGTTGCTGCTTCATTGTCGGGTCATTTGGCGCCGGCCGCCCGAGAAAAGAACGGGCATCCCGCACGGCCGGGTAGCGACACTGGATAGGCGGGGCTTGACACTCGCGACCGCACTCGTGCGCGGCGATCGACCGCCGCGCAAATCGGCGGAGAACAACGACGGCCGGCCCAGGGTCATCGGCAATCCAATCGAGTGCGACAAGGGGCATTCCTGTGAAGCACGTACGCTCGCGCAGTGCCGCTGCCTCATCAACTACGGCGGAGCCGCCGGCAGTACGTCCGGCCAGCGTAGCGGACGCTGCTACCGCCGGACAGGCTGCGCCGTTTCCGCCAACCGGTCCCGTGGGGCGGGGTATCCGGCTCTGCCACACACTTGTGGGGACGATAGACCAGCCGGCCCGGCCGTGGACGCGAACATCAAACGGATCGACTGCTCCGCGAAGTAGAGGCCGCTGGCGCGGCCATCTATTCTAACGTGTATTATACTACTCTGCATCTTAAAATACAAAAAAGCGCTAATACTCGTAGATCGAAGCAGCAGCACATTCGATGACCTGTGGAGCAACACGATGAACTCTCTCCTGTCCGGTTCCCATGCCATGGGCGGCCCACAGTCTCACAACACCCTGCCAATACCAGAGAGACGAGCCATCCGCGGACTCCTTGGTGTCAGCCTTTCCCGCTTCAGCTCATCGGCCGGCGTTGTCCGGTGCGGCTGCATGCGGTCAGGCACCGCCCCGGCCTGGAGACCGTAGAGAGGTTATTCCAAAAGCATGCGGGTAACCCCATACCCACGCGTGGTCGTCCGAACAGCCGTGAACACCGGCCATCCTCGAACTACACATGAATACTCGAATGACGCTCCACAGCGTTGGCTGTACGCACAAGAGGCACAATCGAGTGGGTTCTGGTACCGCGCAGGGATGCGCCCTGGCGGATCGGTGTGCACGTCGGTCCGGACACATCCATTCGAGTACCTGATCCGCGACACGTGGGCATCGAGCCCGATTTGTAGACGGCATGGCCGCGTCGCGCGGAGACCGCTCAGTACTGATTGGCACCCCCCTGTTGCTGTCAGACAACCTGGGGGTAGTGAGAGGTGCGGGTAGCAAGCGGGCAGATCACAAATCATTGCGATATGGCAACACTTGGAAAGACGCTCCAGGCAGACTCCAAACGCGCTTACTCAGCTTCGAACAACGAACGAGGCAAACCGGACTGCCTGATGATCCCCGACAGCGTCCCGGTCTTTAACTCACTGTGGTCCGGTACCGGCACAGTAATAGTGGTATTGTTCTCTATCTTCTGCATAATCATGTGGCTGCCCTTTACACGCACCTGCTCAAAGCCATGCCGGGCCATGATTTTGCAGACTTCCCTGCCAGAGAGGACTCGCAGTTTAGGCACCCTTTGTCCCTACCACTGCTTCGACCGCTTGGTTGGGAGCCTGGGCATGATGGACATTACATAGGTCTCCGTCTTCAACCTGCGCCGAATCTCCGAGGCTGAGGCAACCTCGAAGAACCCCTCCACAGCCTCAACCAGATTCAACCGTGCTTCCTCGACCGTTGCGCCCTCGCTGACAATATCCAGCTCCTGGCAAGTGGCTACGTAGCCGTCTCCTTCACGCTCGATCACCGCGGTAAACTGTCGCATTTTGTCCATATCATCACCTCTATAACACACCAAAGGGAAACAGCCGCCTTATTCCCCATCCACCTTGTAGGAACGAGTGCAAATTAGTATATCATAGCCACTTGTGACCGTCAATTGCTCGTGTTTACTCACTGAGACGACCTGTCATCAAGGTCGGGCGGAGCACCGGCTCACCGGGAAAATACAAGTGAACAGCGAACGGATGCGTGCCATGTCAGGCACACCTTCAGCGCTACAGAGAAGACCAGAACTCCGACCAGGTTGGTCGGAGTCCAGTGCAGAATCTGCATTCGTTAGCGGCGACCGGAGAATATGCGGACAACCCATTCGAGTCGCCGTGCTCGATCGTCCGCGGGACTACTCGGACTTCATCAGCGCACGCCCAGCAGAATGCGATTGTCTCTGTGCTGCCAGATGGTATCCACTTCCCTGAACCCAGCATTTTGCAGCATGACTTTGTGTGTGTCGTAGTTGGGGCGGTTTTCCTCGGACTTCCGGTGCCCGAACCGTGCTTCTCTCTCAGCAGCCAGGGCTTCCAGGCCCGGTACCTGCTTGACCGCTTTCCACCACTGCTCCCAGTCCTCGATGCCGTTCTTCTTGAACGACTCCGTTTGCTGCTGCTCGTAGCGGGCTTTGGTCATCTGCTGGAAGGTCGGCAGGTGATTTGCGAAGTCCATGTTGTCCCCGTTGAGGAAGACGCCCCCCGGCCGGACGACCTTGCCCAACTGGGCAAAGACACGCCACAACGAAGCCCCCGGTAGCCAGTGAAGCGCCGTGGTGGAAAGAACGGCATCGATCTTGCCTTCGCCGAGCATATCGACGAGGTCGACCGCCGCGAGATCCGCCTCGATCCAGCGCAGCCGGCCCCCTACGTCGCCCATCGTCCCTTGCCCAATCGCGAGCAGCAGCGGATCGTAGTCGATGGCAATGCAGCGGGCATTGGGGTACCGCGCGAGCAGCCGCTGGCTGATGCAGCCCGGCCCGCTGGCCAGGTCCAGCGCGGTCCACTGCTCCGGCATCAGGTAGTCGAGCACGTCGAACATCGCATCGAAGCGTGCCTCGCGGTCCGGCAGATAGCCAGCCTGTTGCACGTCCCAACGATCGAGCCAGGTTTGCCAGTTTACGTCGAGTTGAGTGTGTTGTGGTATGTCGTTCATTTGTCCCTCTCATTTCTGTGTGAATTCGATACGTTCGATATCGTCTAATTCCCCGGACGCAGGATGTGCTCCAAACCGGCGCTCAGGGAGTTGAACCCAAAGACCAGAACGAAGATTGCCAGGCCCGGAGGCAGGACCAGATGCGGAGCTGAGCCCAGATATGGGCGCGCATCGACCAGCATCTTGCCCCACTCCGGCGTGGGAGGCTGAATGCCCAGCCCGATGAAGCTCAGTCCGGCGATAGCCAGTATCGTGGCTCCGCTGTCCAGACTGATCTGCACCAGCATCGGACCGGTGACCGACGGCAACAGATGCCGCAGGATGATGCGCGTATGAGTGGCACCGATTGCCTGAACGGCGACGATGTACTCGCTGTTCTGCTCGGAGAGCACCAGGCTACGTACCAGACGGGCATATCTCACCCAGCCAGTAACAATCAACGCCGTGATCAGAGAGCCAGTCCCGGGACCCAACACCCCGATCAAGGCCAACGCCAGGACCAATTGCGGAACGGCGTGGAAGAAGTCGGCGATGCGCATGGCGACGTTGTCGATCAGCCCACCCAGATAGCCGCTGACGACCCCCACGGCGCCACCTACCCCGACGCAACACAGCAACACGACCGCCATCGTCGAGATGGACAGGCGTCCGGCCCACAGCACACGGCTCAGTACCTCCCGGCCCAGCTCATCGGTACCCAGCCAATGCGCAGACGACGGCGACTGCAATCCGGTGGTGAGATCGATTGTTGTGGGGTCGCCGGGAGCCAGAATGGGCGCCAGCAGGCAGGCGATGATCAGCAGGAGAGCCAGTATGATCCCCGAGGCGGAGAACGAGTTGCGGCATGCCCATCGACGCCATCTACGGACGTTCATCGGCAACTACTCCATACGGACGCGAGGGTCGACCATGACGATAATCACATCGGCCAGGCAGTTCGCCAGCATGAAGACACTCGCGAAGAACAAGGCAGTCACCTGGATGACCGGGATGTCCCGGAATCCGATCCCATCGACATAGTAACTGCCTACCCCAGGCCAGGCGAACAGGGTCTCGATGATCACCGAACCGCTAGCCAGGCCGCTAAACTGGTACGCGGCCATGGTGACAAAGGGAGCGACGATATTCGGCAAGGCGTGGCGGATGACGCTCATCCGGTAGGAATAACCTTTCCCGCGAGCGGTGCGCATGTAATCCTGGTGCAACTCCTCCAGCACTGCTGAGCGAATCAGGTAGGCGAGACGGGCGGCGCTGATCAGCCCCAGTGACAGCACGGGCAGGATGAAATGCCGCCAGCTCTTGGCCCCATAACTGGGCAACCAGCGCAATTGGATCGAGAAGCACGCGATGAGAAGGAATGCAAGCCAGAATTCAGGGATAGAGACCCACGTAGCTGACACAAACCGCATCACGCGATCCCACACCGAGCCTTCATGCATCCCCGCCAGCACCCCGGCCGGGATGGCAATCACCAGCACGAGGCCCATCGCCGCAGCAGCCAGAGCCAACGAGTATCCCACGGCATGACGGAGCTCGTCGGCCACAGGGTTTCCGGTACGGATCGAATACCCTAGATCGCCGCGGACGGTTCTCCCCAACCACGATACGTACTGCACGAGCAGCGGTTGGTCCAAACCATATTCCTTCCTGACCCACTCGATTTCGTCAGCGCCGGGAACGTCTCCGCCGAGTCTCTGTGCGGCGATGATGCGCGCAGGATCCGACGGGGCCAGGTAGACCAGGCAGTACAGCAACAGGCTGACACCCAGCAGGACGACTATGGAACTGCTGATCCGTTTGAACAAGTAGATGGCCATATTGCAGATCCGCACGTATTCGATGACCCCGGGTGGGGTAGGCTGAAAAGAGACTGCGAAGGCCCCACCCGGGAAGGATAGGCGACCGGAGAGCGCTCAGTTAGCTCCGATCACCACGTCCTGCACAGCGTAGGCGATGTCGTATTCGGTACCGCCTAACCTGAAGCCTTCTACCTCATTACGGAGGGCGTATATTCGCTGGGGATAGACGAGCGGGATGACCGCTGCTTCATCGTCCAACAACTGCCAGATCTGGTCGTACAGTTCCTGGCGCTGCGCATCGTCGGTGGTGGCCAGAACGCTGTCGATCAACCCGTCCAGCGCGGGGTTGCAGAACGACGTGAACTCGCCCTCGCGGGTATGGAAAGCGCCGGCGAGCACCGTGTGCGGGTCGTAGGGCGGTCCCCAACTGAAACGCATCGTGAGACCGTAGTCCCCATTCGTGGATGCGTCCAACCATCCGCTGTAGTCATAGGCACGCAGTTCGAGGTCGATCCCGAGCTCCTTGAATTCGGATTGGATGACCTCGGCCATGGATTCGGTCTGGGGCAGACGGCTCCGGTCTACGACCAGATTCATCTTGAGGGGTTGTCCGTCTTTCTCCAGCATGCCGGCACCGTTCAGGGTCCAGCCGGCTTCGGCGAGCAACGCTGCTGCCCTTTCCGGGTCATAGTCGTAGGCACTCGATGCGGTACGCGTGACGTAGGGGATGGACGGTGGCAGCAAACCCTCCGCCGGTTCAGCCGTCTGGTGGAAAATCGCCGCGGCGATTCCCTGGCGGTCGATGGCGTGGTTCAGGGCCTGGCGCACCCGAACGTCGTCGTAGGGTGGCTCGGAGAACCGTGTGGCCGCATAGAAGGTCGTCAGCGCCGGACCCTTCAAGATCTGAACATCGGAGGTGCTTTCCAGGGTCGGCAGGCTTTCGACGGAGATCCCGCCCAGGTACTCCCCACCGATGACGTGGACCTCACCGCTCAGCAGGGCGGCGACCCGCGTCTGCGGATCGGGAATGACCTCGACGACGAGCTTATCCAGAGCGGGCAGCTCGCCCCAGTACGCCGCGTATGGCACCAGCACGGCGCCTTGATCGTCCAGCGATTCGATGGTCCACGGGCCGGTGCCGACCGGCTTCGCGAACTCGCCTGCGGCATCGACCGCCGTCGGACTCAGAAAGCGCACCGGGCGGACCAGGGTCAGGTCCTGGATCGACGCGTAGTACGGCTCCGCCAGAGTCAAGACGACTGTCGCGGAATCCGGCGTGTCGACGGACGTGACCCGCGCGGCAGTCGGCAGCCAGGTGTGGGCGTCCGAGCCGACCCAGCGATCCAGATTCCACTTCGCCGCCGCGGCGTCGAAGGGCGTCCCATCGTGGAAGGTGACCCCCTGCCGCAGATGGAACGTCCAGGTCAAGCCGTCGTCAGAAATGTCCCACGATTCCGCCAGCGCGGGCTGGATCGAGCCGTCCGCGCCGTAGCGCACGAGCGGCTCGTAGACGAGGTCCAGCATGGCCATGCTGGAGTTATAGTCGTGCGGATTGATCGCGCCGAGCGGGCGTCCCGAAGCCAGCACTAAGGTTTGTTCTACGTCACCCGAGGAGCCCAAAACCACTCCAACTAGCAAGAACATCAACAGACCCGCTACTACCAACAAGGCAGCCATTGTCATCACGTTCTTCTTCGTCATCGCTGTTATCCTTTCATGGTTCTTGTAGTCAATCAACTGATTACCCTTTGAATTCGAGGGGTTACCGCATGTCCTTGTTGGGGATGGGCAACCGTCCCTGCCAATTCGTGCCTGCTGGTACCCCATGTGAACAACAAAGGCCATGAAGCATCCCCATCCGGATTCAATCCGGTTTGGTGACCTTCATGGCCTTATCTCTCTATGCTTTTCGGGATTCAACTCGACACCGGACAACTTCTGCGGTGTTTCAGCCAACGTTTTCGCGATCAGGCGATTGACAGACCTGGAATGCCATTCTCACATCCCTACGTTGCTCTGTCTCTAAGACCTTTCTCGCACTGCTCACACTGTCCGGACATCCAGGTCTGCTCAAGTCTAGCTCTTCCTGGTATCAAGGTCTGTTGCAGTCACGGAGAGACAGGCAAAATGAGCACAAAAACGTTGCCTGGGTTCAACCTCGGGATCAGCTCTCAGTGATCTTCATGATCAATCGTCCGATTTGAACCGGCAACGACTAAATCCCAAACTGACTCCACGTCTATCGAGCAGCGACTATATCACGAAACCAGATCCTTGTCAACTTCGCGAATTGCCTGGACAGCCAGTAATTTTGACGAAAACTGCCGCGCTTTTGCCGCGACAAGTTCACGGGAGGGTTCGGCGGTTGTACCAGATTGTGCCAACTTGCTATGGTGCAGACCGGCGCGTAGCCCGGCTCAGACAACAGGGCCATCGTAATGCATCTGGCCGAAAAGACGATTCTTTTCGGCCAGATTACCTCCCGCTATTCAAGGCACGCAGCACCCGCTGATCCCTTTTCCGGATAACCGCTTCTGCCTGATACTCCGCGGTCTACTCTGAAGCGATCCAACCTTCAGGTATTTCCACCTTGGTCTGTTCCATACAGTGCGAGCAATAGAACACAGACGGTTGGTGCATTTTGTGGCAGACGCGGCAGTCCAGTTCGCCAAGGTGTGAATCATGCGGGTTCAGCTCCATATCCGCGGTGCGTTCGATGATCTGCGCGTAGCTTTCGTGTTCGTGACAGCGGAAGCACCATTCCTTGTCGAACCTGCGTTGTCGCAGAGGGTTTTTGTAATCCCCTTTCACATAAGCAATCAGTTCCTCTGTCTGCTGTTGTAACGTAGGTTCGTGGCAATCCACACAGACCACCCCCTGTTCGGCGTGAGCGTGAGCGGAAAGAGTAGAAGATTCCCACGATTCGAGATAGGGCTGCATGAGATGGCAGGTATTGCCACAGAATTGCGGTTGTTCGTGATACTGCCACAGACCTACACCAGCGATGACAACGATCACAACCACAGCAGCCACTGCCACCATGATCCGAGTTCTCGGTTTCTTCAACATATCACGTCAACCCGCGAACTACGGACATCATACCTGCTCCGCAGCAGCGTTCAACCCCGCAATGCGGCCAAACGTCCAGGCCCGACCGTGGCTGAGCCCCGGTGTGGTGGTCGGATACATGTCTCCGAAGAAGCAGCCGGAGGCATTTCCAGCCGCATACAGCCCGGGAATGGGATTCCGTTCCGTGTCGAGCACTTGCAGGTCGGTGTTCACCTTCAACCCACCCAACGTCACAAGGTAGTAGGACGTCATCTTGCAGGCATAGAACGGTGCTTTCTCCAGAGTAGTCAGGCGATCATGGTGCTTGCCGTAATCCAGGTCCTGTCCGGCCTTCGCCATCTCGGTATACCGCGTCGTCGTCGCGACAAACGTTTCGACAGGAACCTCCATTTTTGCTGCCAGATCTTCGAGTGTATCCGCCTTCAGGACCAGTCCGGATTCGAGTGCAGCCGTCAGCTGCTGCGGGGCCCACAAGTTCGTCGGCTCACCCATGTTCTTGCAGCACTGGCTCTTCATGATCGGCCATTCCTGGTCATACTTCTCGTCCCAAACCGCCCAGCACATCGCACCCGGCTGCTGGAGAATCTGGCAACACTCGTAACCCCACGGTAAGTCTTCATTCATGAAGCGTTCGCCGTTTACATTCACGTACAACCAGGGCTGACGAGCAAGGTTGAGGAACTCGCCGGTGGAGGTCGTGTCGAAGTACATCACACAATGCGGGGGATCGTCCATGGCGGCACCAATCCACAGTGCCATCTTGTGACCATCGCCAGTATTGACCGCGGGCGTGTATCCGGAGGTCAGACCGCCAGCCAGCGCACGCCAATCGCAGTATTTCTTGATCATCTCGGGATCGGCCCCGTAGTCTCCGGTACAGAGTACCACGGCTTTGTTGGCATTGTACTGAACGTAATCGCCTTCCGGAGACTCAGCAATCACACCGGTGACCCGTCCATTTCCCTCGCGCAGGAGACGCACAACCGGCGTCTCGAACTGCAGATCGACCCCGAGTTCTTCCGCTTTGCTCTGCAGCATCTGCGCCAGGGTGGCTTGCTTGCCGGGCATGAACACGTGGATCGTCGGATAGTTCTGGAAGTACCACTCCTTGGTCGTTGGGTCCAGAACGACCTCAATGTTCGCCGCTTCCGCCATGTCCAGCAGCCAGTTCATCACCTCGGCGCTCTTGTCGGCCCACAGGCTGACGACACGCTGGTCGCTACGATACGAACCGTACTGCATGATGGTGGAGATGATCTCGTCTCGGTCGATGTGGATACCATTCTCTTCCTGCATTCTGCTGTTGACCGCGGCATTGTGCAGTCCATGAACGGTGTAGGTGAGCCCTTTCTCCAGCAGGATGGTCTTGGCGCCCGCTTCCGCAGCTGACACCGCAGCAGTCAAACCGGAAATTCCCGCGCCGATTACGATCACATCGGCAGTGATCGTCTCAGCAATGTCACTTGCCGGAATGGGCTCCGGGGCTATCTCGAACGACGCGAGTTCGGTTCCAGTTGCCTGCGGCAACGGGGCCGCTTCTACACCGGAACCAACCAGAAGGCCACCACCGGCGACAGCGGCTGTGCCAACTGCCGCACCCTTCATGAACTCCCTTCGCGTTACACCTTTGTTCTTGTTGCTGATACTCATTCTTCCATCTCCTTCTTCATTGAATGTACATATCCTTTCAAACGACTGGTTTCTACTACCTGCTCTTGCCGCACCTCCTATCCGCCGATATTGCGACCTCACCCGCCTTGACAGGGCCCAACAGTCAGGGTGCCAGCAGGCTGCCCGATGGCTTCCACCAGGTCCTGCAGATCATGAATTAGCCGTTGTTCCCCCGGATAGACACACATGAGATTGTTTTGAAGATTCAGGCCAATGACCTTGATGTCTCCCGCCTCTTTGAGGCCGAGAATGTGCGCGGCCAGCACCTCAGGTTCATAGAGAGCGCTGGTCTCGCTCACGATCACCGCATCTGGCATCAGCTCGATAATGCGTTCAATGGCCCGGTCGACGTCTTCCTCGCTGCACACCACCTCCAGTGCAGTTTCTCGCCGCAGCAAGTTTTCCAAGCCCAACATGAACAACGACTCATCGGTAATAATGAAGACTCGCGACTTTGGTCTGTCATTTCGATGCGTATCCATATAACTAACTCTATCACGTTGTCCCTGTAGATTGAAGGCCCAAGCGGGTCATTTGGAGTAACCCAAAAGAACTATCTTGCAATAGTTCTTGTGGACAATAGGCCGGCAATTGAAACCACCCGGCATCACGTCCATGGGCCTATGGCGTTGGCGAAGAATCTCCCAGCAAACCTTGACGCACTGCATAGACGGCAACCTGAACGCGGTTTTGCAGGTGCAATTTGTCCAGGATGTTCCTCAGGTGATTTTTGACCGTGCTCTCGGAGATGACCAGGTTCTCGGCGATCTGTTTGTTCGACAGTCCTTCCACAACTAACTCGAGGACGTCGATTTCCCTGGCGGTCAATGGCTCAGTGGTTTCAGCGATCTGCGCCGGGTTTTCGGCGGACCGCTGGAATTCTTGCAGGATCTTAGCCGCGATCACGCCGGAAAAGGATGCCTCTCCCTTCATGACACCCTCGATCACGTCAAAGAGTTGGTGCGCCCGCAAGTCCTTGACGAGATAGCCTTGCGCCCCACATTTGATCGCTTCGAACAGGTTGTCTTCATCGTCGGATACGGTGACCATCACCACTTTTACGTACGGCATCTCCCGCTTGATTCGCCGCGTAGCTTCCAACCCATCGCATCTGGGCATAGCGATATCCATCAGGATGATGTCGGGCATCGTTTCCCGTGCCAGGGTGATCGCTTCCAAACCGTCTTCTGCCTCACCCACAACTTCCATGTGGGGGTGGGACTCCAGCGCAGCTTCCACGCCCCTGCGAAACAGGAAATGATCGTCTACCAGGAGAATACGCACTTTTTCACGCACGCTCATTCCGCATCCGCCTTCAATGGTACATGGAGCACTACCTTGGTCCCGTGGCCCGGCCGAGATTCGAGCACGAGGGCACCACCTACGCTCTCCGCCCGCTCGCGCATGACCTGCAAACCGAAATAGCACTGCTCGCGATCTGCAACGCGAGTGGTATCGAAACCCTGCCCGTCGTCCTCTACTCTGATGCAAAGTCGCCCACTCTCACGCTTGAGCCGGACTCGGACCCTGTTCGTCCCGGCGTGCCGGCGTACATTGGTCAACGCCTCCTGGATGATACGCACGACCTGGACCTGCACGGTTCCTGCGAGGGCAATCTCCTCGCTGCCAGCCTCCAGGCACACCTCCACACCATGATGGGTTTGGTAGTCCGCCAGGTACTCCCGCAAGGCAGGCAGGAACCCGCGTTCGGGTGAGACCAGAGCACGCAGGTCGAAGATCTCTTCGCGCACTGCAGCATACACCCCGCTGATAGCGTCTTGGAGCTCCGTCAGGTGGGTCCGTGCGTGCGCGATCTCTCCCGCCGCGAGTTGCCCATCGATCAGGGAAGCCTTGAGCTGCAATGCGCCCAGAGTCTGAGCCAGATCGTCATGGATCTCGCGCGATAGCCGTGCGCGTTCCTGTACCACCGCCAATTGCTCGACCTGCTGGTACAAGCGGGCGTTGTCGATCGCAATTGCCGCCTGGTTGGCCAGCAGACTGGCGATACGGACATCGTCTTTCGAAAACCCGCCTGGCTTACCGATCACACCTAACGTGCCGATGGTCCTTCCCCGCACACTTAAGGGAATCGCCAGTAACGATGGGGGCATAGGAAGTTCCGTGTACATCCGTTCGTCGCTACTGGTGTCATTGGAGAGGACAGGCTGTCCTGTCCGCACGGCGATACCGGTCAGGGAGCCCTCCAACGGCAACCGGTCGAAGCCGGGATCCGGCCCCACGTTGAAGGCCACACGAAGATGCGTCCCATTCTCCAGCAGAAAGACGGCACTGCCCAGAGCACCGGTCAGGTCCCGCGCCTCGGTACAGACAATCTCCATCACGTCACCGAGGTCGAGTTCTTCGAGCAACGCACTCATGACCCGCTGCAGACTTTGGCTTTCGGCGAGTCGCTCGCGGCTCTCCCCGTAAAGCCGTGCATTTTCGATGGCCAGCGCTGCTGCGTCAGCAAGGCCCCACGCCAGCTCGATCTGGTCTGCGCTGAAGGTGTGGTACTCGTAAAATGTGCAAACCATTGCCACTGCCAACACCCGATCGTTGGCCATGAGGGGCACGGCCAGAACAGACTTGAGTCCCAGGGGTTCTACCATCTCCCGGCTCACCCGCGGATCAGTCTGTACATCGTAGCAAGCCAGCGGTTCCTTCCGTTCCAGTACCTCACGGAGAAGGCAATCGATGCCGGGGTCCACCGGCCGTTCCAGGAAAGTCTGAACCATCGTCGCCGGCACGGGGCGATTGTCGATCCCCAGCCTGGGAATGAGCAGACCCTGCTCTTCGTCTATCAGGAAGAAACTGCAATGATCCACACCAGCAGCGGTCGTCAGGCTCCTGGCCACATGGAGGAGCACATCATCCATCTCGAGCGAACTGGTCGCCCTCCGGGCGACCTCCAGCATCAAGGCGGTGCGCGCATGCTGTTCCCTGAGATGTCGATTCGTCTCGACCGTATACAACGCGCTGCACTGCCGCGCCATCCAACGCAGACAGGTATCCAGCTCGGAGATCATCGCCCACGCCGTGACGGCGTCGAGACGAGAAGCCCGGCCGATTACGGGCAAGGCCGCATCTTTGCACAGTAGCAGTGCCTCGGTAACCTCGCCACTATTGAACCCTTCCCGCAGGCGCGTCAGGCTGACGTCGACGACGTAGGTCTCCAGAGACTTATAACAGCCGGTAGACAGCGCTTCCACCATCGCGCCAAGCCCACGCATCGTCGAGACCTGCAATGTTTCCATCGTCAGCTCACGGTAACGCGAATCCGGCATTTGCCGGATCATCTCGGCCCAAGACGCTGCAATCTCTTGCTGATGATGCTTCAGAATGCCAGCCAGTTCCGAAGCGATTCTTCCCTGCTCGATCGTCATCCTCCCTTCCACTAACATTGGACAAGGCACCCTGGTGAATGCCGGGGCAACAACACAGTGGGCGTTCTCTCTAACCTGAATCTTCGTGACAGCACGATACCATGATGGCCGTGAAGGTGATGGCAATATGATTCTGTGGAGACGGGACCCGTAAGGTACGATGGTGTCAATGGGGACGAACCAGTGATCGCCCAACAGGACAAAAGGAACCGCACGTCATGACGAGGATACCACCGAGTCAGGAGCTTGTCAAGAAATCCCTGGGCGATGTCGGCAGCCGGGACTTCTGGCGACAAGTGTAGCGCCTTCGACACGTCCAATGCGCCGGAGAGTACGCCCACTGGAGCAGACTGTGCCGATCTTTGCAGACTTCTTCTCTGACCTCAAAAAAGTGTACCTATCAGTGCCCCCAAGAGCACTGGAAGGGCCAAGTGGCAACAAGCCAGCTTGCGGAGTTGGTCACACTTGTCGAATGCTGATTTTTGTCAGGGCACATGGGTTCGAAGCAGATTATTGCCAATTGCTCAAGTATTCAAGCCAGCTCTGCATATCAGCAGCAGAGCGAGCATTAAACAGCTTGAGCAGACGACGCAGAATGACGCCAACGTGCACTTGGTCAGAGACGATCACTCCAGCATGATGTCGCTCTGCCGCCACGTATTCTGTATGCAGTTTGACAAAATCACGTGTATTGAAGGTAAGAATAGTACGGCCTATCGAACTGGCATATTCCAGGTGTTCTCGATCAGACACTCCTATCAAACCGGCTTCCTGGGCTGTCAGCACATTGATATCCCGCGAACGCAATGCCTTAATCAAACGCCGGTTGATGGTACCTTCATCCAGATAGAGCGTGATCGGCTCAGGCACGAGATGGAACCCCAAACTCGCCTAGCACGCTCTCTTCAGAGTTGGTTCGAATGTCTGCTTCAATTTCCTCACGGTGAAGGTGGTAGTAGGCCAAGGCAGCGTACACACCAGCCAATTCCAGATCTAGCTCATCCGCGGTTTCTTCAGGCGTGTAGCCAAGTTTGTAATAGCCTACGATGGTCCGAACCGTCACTCCAGTGCCGGCGATGACCGGTCGGCCATCTCGCAGTCGCTGATCTTTTATTATCAGTCCTTCAAGGTTCTTGACAGCCTGCATTCTCAATCTCCTTCATTTGACGTCACCGATAATTCAATTATAATCCCACAAATGGCAAGCACCAAGTTCGATGCTACCTGCCATGACAATCAAAATGAACTCGATGGCCCGCACCGTCGTAGAATTGCCCTTCTTCTGCTCGACCACAATCTGGTTGCATTGAGCTGGTCTCATGCCAAAGGCGATTCATTCGTGATTAACAAGCGAGGCACTAGACCAAGTGAAGGTGAAAACGGAATCTACATGTCGTGAAGGCAGTTGCACTTGGCGTGAGTGCGGTTTTGTGCTGGGAAGTGGCCAAACTCGTTGAACATGCCCGTTTGCCCTGCCGACCCACTCGAGGAAAGGCCATGTTCACCACCTCCCACTGACCTTCATAATCGCGATTAGTGCACACGCCCCGATACACGCGAGTATCAGGAGTGATATTAAGCCCGCGATCACCAGAGAAAACGGATCATCGGACAACCCTGGGTTGAGTTCGTCCAAACCGCGGCTAAGCGCCAGCACCTTTTCCGAAAGACATTCAGCAACTACTGCCAGTTGATTGGCAACCCAGAAGATCGGGTATGATGCTACGATGAACAGCAGCCTTACCACACTCACTATGATGGACGCTACCGCACGCGAAAGCAGCCAAACCGCATCAATTAGGCTACCCATGCTCGCCTCCCTACCCTGCGACTCGGTCCGGACTGGTGCCAATATCTTCAATCACTTGTGTCAAGCCTCATATCGACGTAATCTTCACTGCTCGATCTTCTTCCTAAATACATATGTGGGGTTCGAACCTGTGCTGCTCGAACTCCCCTCGACCATAGCAAAGGCAGCAAACGGTTCCCATCCCCGCTCGCCCAGCTGTCGCAGCATCCACCAGATGGCGTAGTCGTGTCTGTCTTGACACTTTGATATTAGCCACGTAGTCTGATGTCCTTCCCAATTCTCCCACTTTGATGAACGCCG
>ENA-OSEO01002898-OSEO01002898.1-sediment-metagenome-genome-assembly--contig:-NODE-2898-length-22246-cov-4.740719_pt1 | contig 22246 bp, 19 predicted proteins | sample MGYA00237883_ERZ534232 | MGnify/ENA metagenome assembly ERZ534232
CCTCGTCCCTGGATTGCCGCCGGTCCATACCCCGGTGCCTGCGGATGACCTCCTGGATCTGGAAGCCCACGGTGTAGACCGGGTTGAGCGAGGTCATGGGCTCTTGGAAGATCATGGAGATGTCGTTGCCCCGGATGGCCCGCATCTCGGCCGGGCTCAATTTGACCAGGTCGCGGCCGTTGAAGAGGATCTGGCCGGCGGCGATCCGTCCGGCCGGCTTGGGCAGGAGCCGGAGGATGGACAGGGCGGTGACGCTCTTGCCGCAGCCGGATTCACCCACCAGGCCCACGGTCTCGCCCCGGCGGATCTCGAAGTCGACCCCGTCGACCGCCCTGGCCAGGCCCTCGTCGGTCCGGAAGTAGGTGTGGAGGTCCTTGACCTCGAGCAGAACGTCTTCCACAAGCCCTCGCCTCAGGGGACCTTCATCTTGGGGTCGAGGGCGTCGCGCAGCCCGTCGCCCATGAGGTTGAAGCCGAGCACGGCCAGCATGATGGCCAGGCCGGGGATGGTGGCCACGTGGGGGGCGACCATGAGCAGGTTCCGGCCGGAGGAGATCATCTCGCCCCAGGAGGGCGTCGGCGGCTGGACGCCCAGGCCCAGGAAGGACAGGGCCGCCTCCATCATGATGGCGTTGGCCATGAACAGGGTGGCGTAGACGACCACCGGCGAGACGAAGTTGGGCAGCACGTGGGCCAGGATAATCCGCCAGGCCGGCGCGCCGATGGCCCGGGAGGCGGTGATGAACTCCTGCTTCTTGATCCCCAGCACGGCCGCCCGGACCATGCGGGCGAAGGTGGGCAGGGCCCAGATGCCGATGGCCACCAGGGTGTTGCCGCTGCCCGAACCCAGGGCCGAGACCAGGACGATGGCCAGGAGGAGGTAGGGGAAGGAGAGAAGCAGGTCCATGAAGCGCATCAGGACCGCATCAACCAGCCCGCCCATGTAGCCGCAGAGGGTCCCGACCACGATGCCGCCGCACAGGGCGATCAGGACCGAGAAGATGGCCACCACCAGGCTGACCCTGGCCCCGTAGATGAGCCGGGAGAGAATGTCCCGGCCGAACTGGTCGGCCCCGAGGATGTACTTGCCGAAGGGCTTGGACCGTTTGTCCAGGAGGTGCTGCCGGCCTGGATCGTAGGGGGCGATCAGGGGCGCCAGGACGGCCACCGTGACCAGGACCACGACCACGATCAGGCCGGTGACCGAGAGGGGGTTGCGCAGGAAGCGGCGCAGGGCCCGGCCGCGGAGGAGGGCCTTGCCTTTCTTGGCCGCCTGGCTGGCCGGCCGCTCCCTCATCGGCCCGAGACCTGGGGGTCGATCAGGCCGTAGGACAGATCGACCAGGAGGTTGATCAGGATGTAGGCGCTGGCAAAGACCAGGATGGTCCCCTGGAGGAGGAGGTAGTCCCGGTCCATGATCGCCCCGACCATCAGCCGGCCCATGCCCGGCCAGGAAAAGACGGTTTCCGTCAGTATGGCCCCGCCCATGAGCTGGCCGACCTGCATGCCGAAGACGGTGACGATGGGGATGAGGGCGTTGCCGAAGGCGTGGCGGACCACCACCACCGAGTAAGCCAGGCCCTTGGCCCGGGCGGTGCGGATGTAGTCCTCGCCCATAACCTCCAGCAGGCTGGAGCGGGTCATCCGGGCCAGGGTGGCCACGGTGTAGGAGGCCAGGGTCACCGCCGGCAGGATCAGGTGGCGCCAGGTGCCGGTCCCGCCCACCGGGAACCAGCCCAGCTTGAGGCTGAAGAAGTACATCAGGATCAGGCCGATCCAGAAGACCGGCATGCACAGCCCCAGGAGAGACAGGATCCGGGAGCCGTGGTCGAGCCAGGAGCCTGGCCTGGCCCCTGAGAAGAGCCCCAGGGGCACGCCCAGGAACAGGGTCAGGATCATCCCGGCCGCGGTCAGCTCCAGGGTCTTGGGCAGGGCGTCGCCGATGAGCTGGCTGATGGGGGCCATCTCCCGGACCGAGCGGCCCAGATCGCCGTGGACGACCTTCCAGATGTAGTTGAGGTAGCGGACCATCAGGGGCTGGTCCAGGCCCCACTGCTGGCGGATCTCGGCGACCATCTCCTGGGTGGCGCTCTCGCCCAGGAACAGGGCGGCCGGGTCGCCGGGCACGATGTCCAGGATGAGCATGACCAGGAAGATCATGCTCAGGACCACCCCCAGGGAAGCCAAGACTCTCTTGATCAGATAAACTAGCATCGCTCCGGCTTGGCCCGGGGCCGGTCCCGGGCTGACGCCGGGCCGGGAGGCCTAGGCCTCCCGGCCCGGCGGAGGTCGGCTACCTGTCCAGCCAGACGCTCTTGAGGGGCAGCAGGTACTCCAGCGGATCGGGCTCGAAGCCCTTGACCGCCTTGTTCAGGACAAAGATCTCCTTGGTGTTGTAGATGGGAATCCACGACGCGGAATCGGCCAGGATGTCCTGGGCCTTGGCGTACAGCTCCTTGCGCTGGGCCCTGTCCTGGGAGGAGCGGGCCTCGTCCAGGAGCTTGTCCACCTCGGGGTTCTTGTAGCGGTTGCGGTTCCAGCCCTTGGGCGAGAACTGGCCGGAGTGGAACATGGCGTAGAGGGAGTAGTCGGCGTCCCGGTTGGTGGTCACCCAGCCCAGGCAGTAGACGTTGTACTTGAGCTCCGGGGCGCGCAGCATGGTGAAGGTGGCCGCCCACTCGAAGAACTCCAGCTGGGCGTCCACGCCGATCTCCTTCCACATGGCCTGGACCGCCTCGCAGATCTCGGCGTCCATGGGGTAGCGGCCCTTGGTCCCCAGGAACTTGACGGTCAGCTTCTGGCCGCCCTTGTCCAGGACGCCGTCGCCATCGCTGTCCTTCCAGCCGGCTTCGGCCAGGAGGGCCTTGGCCTTCTTGGGGTCATAGGGGAAGCGTTTGTCCAGCTCCATGTCCTTGAAGCCGAAGACGGCCGGGGCCAGGTAGCCCTTGGGCTTGACCGCCGAGCCCTCCATGATGTTGTCCAGGATGCCCTGGACGTTGACGGCCGTGCTCAGGGCCTGGCGGACCTTGACATCGTCGGTGGGGACCATCTCGTTGTTGAAGCCGACGTAGATGATGCGCATGCCCATGGTCTCGGCCAGGGTGAAGTTGGGGTCCTTGGCAAAGGAGGCCAGCTCGGCCGGGGTGGGCTGCATGGCCAGGTCGATGTCGCCGGTGCGCACGGCCATCATCCGGGCCCCGGCCTCGGGAATGACCTTGAAGACGACCTCGTCCAGGAGGGCCTTCTCACCCCAGTAATCGTCGTTCCTGACGATGGTGATCTGGTCCTTGGTCTTCCACTCCTTGAACTTGAAGGGTCCGGTGCCGCAGGGGTTGCGGCCGTAGTCCTTGCCGTATTTCTCCGCGGCCGCGGGACTGATGATGCCGCAGTAGCACATGGCCACCGAGGCCAGCAGGGGGCCGTAGGGCACCTCGGTGACGATGTCCACGGTGAAGTCGTTGACGATGTCGCAGGCCTTGAGCGGGCCGAAGAGGGCCTTCCAGCGGGCCGGCTGGCTGATGGCCCGGTCAAAGGTGTACTTGACCGCCTTGGCGTCAAAGGCGGTCCCGTCGTGGAACTTGATCCCCTTGCGCAGGAAGAAGCGGATCCTGTCCGGCGAGACGACCTCGTACTTCTCGGCCAGGAGGGGGTGGAGGTTGCCCTCCTTGTCCACGCTCAGCAGGGGCTCGATCAGGTTGCCGTAGACGATGGCGCCCGGGGCCGTGGTCTCGGTGTTGGAATCCAGGGAAATGGCGTCCGAGGGCCGCCCGATGATAAGCTTGCCGCCCGGCTTGACGGCCAGGCTCAAGGACGGCGCGGCCAGGACGAGAACCAATCCCGCCACCAGCAGAAAGACGAAACGATTTCTCATGCCCTAACCTCCTTGGTCAAAAAAGGTGTCTTTTTCGGCCGGGCGCTCGGGAGAGGAGTCCCGGTCGGCTCGGTCAGGCTTCCGGACGAAAAACCTGCCTGGCCTGTCGGTATTTGGCCACGATCCTCTCGACCGACTTCTCGATGAACATTCGGCCGATCTCCGCGGTGGCCGGGGTCGGGTCGCCGCCGGAGCCGGACTCGGCCAGTTCTTCCATGCGATAGGTGACGTTCAGAACCGGATCAGTGGCCATGATGAATCGATCCATGGGCGTCACCACGGCCTGATCGAGCTTGACCATGGTCTGGTCCAGAGCCATGACCACCGAGGTCTCCAGCAGGCCGCCGTGGCTGACCATGGTCCGCCAGTTGGCCTGGCGGACCTCGGCCGGAAGCTGGTCGTAGACGTCGTTAAGGGCCAGCCAGACGCTGGACTGGGCCAGGAAGACCTCGGGGTGGCGCTGCCGGGTCACGACGCAGGCCATGGAGATGGCGGCCGTGTTGCCGCCGTGGCCGTTGAGAATCAGGATCTGCTTGAAACCATGGTGGATCAGCGACTCCAGGATGTCCTCGACCATCTGGCTGAGCACTTCCGGCCTGACGGTCAGGGAGCCGGCGTACTTCATGTGGTGGGCCGAGACGCCGAACCAGAGCGGCGGCAGGCAGAGAGCCTCCAGTTTCCCGGCCACCCCGCTGGCGATGGCCCCGGCGATGAGGCCGTCGGTGCCCAGGGGGCAGTGGCCGCCGTGCTGCTCGATGGAGCCGATGGGCCAGACGGCCGTCTCGACTCCCTGCTGTATTCTGTCCTTGACCTCCGGACTGGTCAGAGCTTCCAGGCGCTTCTCCATGGCTCACTCCTTGGGATTGTCCGGCCGCTGGTCCGACGACCACCGGCCAGCCTGGGAAGACTCCATTCTACCGGCTCCAGGCGGCGGCCCGCAAGGAAAAGGTTCTCCCCGGCCGGAGCAGCTGACGGGGAAAACATCATTATCTCCAAGATTTAGACAGCCAGGCCCTTCAGGTTTCCAGTTGGGTCAGGGTGGCCTCGATGAGCTCGGCCGCCCGGGCCAGGGCCTGCTCGACCCGGTTGCGTTCCCGGACCATCTGCCGCTCCAGGAACTTGAAGTCCCGGCTGGTCCGCTCCAGGCCGGCCAGCCCGGCCGCCGGCTGGAGCCGGGGCAGGGGCGGAATGGGCACGGCCAGATCCATGCCGAATCTGTCGGCGGCCGAGTAACCGACCGGGATCAGAATCCGGCTCAGCTTCATCAGGCAGTCGTCCAGGCGGCGGGCCGCCCGCTCCAGCTCCTCCCCCGGCCGGCCGGGGCCTGAAAACCGGGCCGCCACCGCCCGGCCGGCCCGCTCGAGTTCGGCCGCCCGGGCCCGGAAGCGGCCGGCCTGGTCCAGGGCCGGGGAGAGGTCGAAGGCCGAGCCGGCCTTGCTTTGCAGCTCCTTGAGAAGGATAGAGAACTCCTCGGCCGTGGCCCTGAAGTCCAGGGGCAGGACCGGGGCCGTGCACAGCCGCCACAGGGCGGTCAGGTAGATCCGGGCGTCCTTGGTCAGGACCGCCGGGTCGACCTGGTCAATGGTGTCGGCCTCGGTGTGCCAGAACCAGGTCAGGCCCGGGATCAGGGTGTCCCGCTTGACCTGCTCTTGGGGCGGGCGGGAGGGGAGCTGGAACAGGGTCGGCAGCCCGATCCCCCAGAAGGAGTTGTCGCCGCTGCGGCCGATGCGCTTGTACTGCGGCGAGTGGCCGGTGCAGGCCTCCACGGCGCCGCGGCCCAGGGCAAAGCACTCGGCCGAGCACTCGACGATGGGATACTCCGTCGCCCCCCGGCCCCCGGGGCAGTCCACGTTGAAGTGGACGATGGCGTTGCGTTCCAGATCGGCCCAGTGGTGGTCGGCGTACCAGGTCGACCCGGCGTAGCGGCCGTGGGAGTGGCCCGACCACCAGGCCACCCTGAGCCCCCGCCTCAGCTCGGCCCGGTGCCCGGAGGCGAGACGGGCCAGCTCGAGCATGCAGGCGTTGCCGGTGGCGTTGTCGTAGGCCCCTCTGTGCCAGGAGTCGACGTGGCCGTTGACCAGGACGTACTTGTCCGGCTCGGCTCGACCCCGGAGCTGGGCCAGGGCCAGGGGCAGGTCGGCGAAGCCGGTCCAGACCTCGGTCTTGAGCCTGATCCTGACCGGGCCGGCGGCCAGCAGGGACTTGAGGCGGTCCCCGGCCGGCCGGGCCAGGGAGGCCACGGGCGTGCGGAGGAGGCGGTGGGCCGTCTCCGGGGTGGGCTGGCCCCAGACCGTGGACAGGCACATGTTGTGGGGCAGGTCCCCGGCGTTGACCCAGATCTGGCCGAGGGCGCCCCGCTGCTCCATCTCCCAGGTCGGGGCCGGCGCGGCCAGGCCGTCGCGCATGACGATCCGGCCCTCCACCGGCGCCTCGTCCCCGCCGCTCAGGTAGACCAGCTCGGCCTCCAGGCCCTCAGGCGGGGTGGAGGCGGCGAAGGAGTGGGTCAGGCAGGGCAGCTCGCCCCGCTCGGGCGAGAGAACGGTCAGGGAGGCGCTGCGGGGCAGGCTGATCAGGCCCTCGGTCCTGAGAATCTCGACCTCGAAGCCCAAGCCGGTCATGACCTCCCGGAAGTAGTCCACCGCCAGGGCCTCGCCGGGGGAGCCGGAGAGGCGGTCCTGGGCGGCGATGCGGGTCGTGTCGGCCATCAGCCGGTCGGTGGAGATCTCTTGGAGGATCTCCAGCTCTCGGGTCTCAGGCGGTTCCATGCTCAAGGGCCTCCTCTCTCCCCGGCCGGCCGAGCGGCTGGACCGGCGCTTCCCTGGGGCCACAGCTCGGCCGCCACCTCTCCAAGGCCCAGGTCCAGAAGGGTCCGGCGGGTGGGGACGCCCGTCTCCGGGTCATAGCCCCGGATATTGTAGTACTCGGTCTTGGCCCGCTCGAAGTCCGCCCTGGGCACGGCCCTGGACTCGTCGGCGGCCAGCCCGTAACCGGTGCCCCCGGCCCTGGCCGCCGGGCTGTCCTGGGCCAGGTCCTCGAAGTGGCCCTGGTGCAGGGTGTCGTCCGCCCTTGTCCGGCCCTCACGGACCATGATCGCCCGCTCCAGGGTGAAGATCCGCTCGCCGATGAGGTCCAGCTCCGGCTCACTCGTCTCCCGTCCGGTCACGGCCGAGAAGAGCCGGCTCTCGGCGGCGGTGTCGCCCAGGCGGTCGCTCCGGGATTGGCTGATGAAGATGGGATAGAGCAGATCGCACAGAACCAGGGCGTTCATGACGCGGGAGCGGTTCTGGCAGTAAGCCACGGCCCTGGCCTTGGCCTGGTAGGTGGAGTGATCTATGGCCGTTTTGTCCCCGAAAATGTTCTCGGCCGCGGCCTCGGCCTGCTCCCGGGTCAGTCCGTGCGGCTTTGGCCACCTCAGCCGGGTGACCGAAAGATGCCGGTAGGCGTGATGGTCGATCATCGGGTCGCGGCTGTCCAGGGCCCAGAGCAGGGCGATGCCCGGGAAGTTGCGGACCGAGTCATGCTCGGTCTGGCCGTGAGCCGGATAATACCTCTCGTAGATGGACCAGGCGCCTGGCAGCCTCTCGGCCGCCCTGGCCGCGCCCAGGGCCAGGACATCGCCCAGTCCCCGGCGAAAGGCGATGGCCTCGATGAGCTGGCTGATGTATTCCCGGCTGCCGAACCGGCTCAGGGGCAGGCCGGCGCTCTTCTCGTCGATCAGGCCGGCCTCATGAAGATCCTTGAGCCAGGGGGCGACCCCGGCCAGCTCGAAGGTGTCCAGGCCGAGCTTGTTGCTGAGGAGGTTGGCCGACCAGAAGGCCTGGTCCGCTTCCAGACCCGGGCCGTAGTAGTCGTGGGCCGGGTTGAGGTAGAACCAGTTGACGCAGCTTATCTGGCTCGGCTCCAGGCCCGGCACCCTGACAAAGGCCATGCACTGCAAGGGGCAGCCGAAGCAGCTGGCGTTGCCGCTGCGGTATTTATTGAAGAATTCCAGGTGGTGGGCCGGCGGCACGTAGCCGACCGTCCACTCCCTCATCGGGCTCACCCCCAGAAGCTCCCGGTAATGGGCCTGGAGCTGGATCAGGCGGCCGGGATGGGCCACCCCGATGCTGCCGCCCGAACCGTCCACGACGATGGCCTTGACCTTCTTGGCGCCCATGACCGCGCCAAAGCCGGACTTGCCCGCGCAGAAGCTGGTCTCGGACATGATCGTGGCCGCGAGGGCCTGGTTTTCGCCGGCCGGTCCGATGCAGACGGCCTGGCTGCGCGAACCGTGGCGCCGCCGCAGGAGCTTCTGGGTGGCAAAGGTGTCCTGGCCCCAGAGGTCCTCGGCCGGGTGAAACTCGACCCCGTTCCTCTGGACGAGGAGGTAGACCGGCCGTTCGGCCCGGCCCTCCAGGACCAGGGCATCATAGCCGGCCAGCTTCAGCTCCCGGCCCCAGTGGCCGCCCAGTCCGGAGCGGGTGACCGTCTCCTGGGGATAGGTCCGGGGCGACTTGGCCACCACCTCCAGCCGGCCGGAGCCAGGGGCCAGGGTCCCGGTCAGGGGGCCGGCGGCGAAGATGAGCTTGTTCTCGGCCCCCAGGGCGGAGCAGCGGGGGCTGATCTCGTCCCAGGCGATCTTGGCCGCCAGGCCCAGGCCGCCGACAAAGCGCCCGGTGTACGGTTCGCTCGGGTTGACCCGGCTGGACTGGTCGCTCAGGTTGACCCGGAGGACGCCGCCGGCCCAGCCGCCGGATTTCGGCCTCATCCCTCACTCCTAGAACCGAAGAAGGCCAGGCCCAGGGCGCTGGTTGGACAGACCCTGACGCAATTGGGCCGGCCGCCGCAGAGGTCGCACTTGGCCGCCTTCCCCTCCTCGGCCTGGAAGACGATCATCCCGAAGGGGCAGGCCTCGGCGCAGCTGCCGCAGCCCTGGCATTTGGAGCGCTCGATGATCACCGCGCCGGTCTTGGGCGAAATGCCGATGGCCTGTTCCGGACAGGCCCTCAGACAGTGGGGGATAGAGCACTGGCGGCAGACGTGGGGCCGGAAGAGCCCCTCAAAGGGCTCCCGTTCGACCCGGAGCCTGGCCGACTCGGGCTGGATGCGCCCGACCTTGACCAGGGAGCAGACCGTCTCGCAGGTCCGGCAGCCGGTGCAGGCTTCTGGATTGGCCACCAGGCTCTGCCTGGGACGCATGTTCAGCTCGGAAAAGGTCAGATCTCGTCTCAGGTTCATCGGCTGCCCGCCCCGGCCGCCCCGAGAGCCGGAACAACGGCGTTAAGACTGAAAAATCTTAGATTTGACCGGCCGGCTTGTCAACAACCTCGGCCGAGACCAGGGGCGCTAGCCCCCGGAGAGCCGCTCGAGGCCAGTGGAAGAGTTGCTTGACAAGCCAAGGCCGAGGCGGCGTATGATTGTTCCGGCGCGGGCAGGTGACAATCCTTAGCCAAGGGAGGGAATCATGAAAGCCGCGTTCACGCTCATCCCCGCCGAGTCCAGGCGACTGATCGCCAAGGCGGTGGTCCAGATGGATGAGGTCAAGAAGGCCCTGGAAAAGGCCTACGTCATCATCAACGGCGGCACAACCAACGGCTACATCGCCCAGGAGCTGGCCGGCCTGAAGAAACTGGAGCCCCAGAAGTACACCGCCGGGACCAACACCCACCGGCTCCTCTGCGTCACCGACGCCGACAAGCGGACGCCCTTCCCGATCATCCTCCACAAGGGCAAGAAGTCGTCCAAGACCCTGCCCGAGGCACTCAAGGACTTCCGCCTGGAAACCATCGTCATCAAGGGGGCCAACGCCATTGACTGCCAGGGCAACGTGGCCGTCATCGCCGCCGGCTTCGACGGCGGGACCATGGGCGCGACCCTGGGCACGGTCGTCTCCCAGGGGCTCAAGTACCTGGTCCCGGTGGGCCTGGAGAAGCTGGTCCCCTCGGTGGCCGAGGCCACGGCCTGGACCGGGGCCAAGACCATCGACTACACCATCGGGGCCGATTTCGGGATGTTCCGCATCCCAAACGCCCTGGTCGTCACCGAGATCGAGGCCCTCCGGATTCTGGCCGGGGTGGAGACCAGGCACGTCGCCTCGGGCGGCGTGGGCGAGTCGGCCGGGTCAGTGGTCCTGGTCATCCAGGGGGACAAGGCCAAGGTCAAGAAGGCCATCTCGATCGTGGAAGCCATCAAGGGCGAGCCGCCCCTGCCGGGCTTCAAGGGCACCTGCGCCAAGTGCCCCTACAAGTGCAAGTACGCCGGGACCAAGATCGAGGACCTGCCGGCCTGGCTGACCGACTGAGCCCCGGCCGCCGGGCCCCCTGATCTGGAGGCGGCCGTGAGAATCGCGCGCTTCGAACACCAGGGCCGGGTCTGCTTCGGCTCGGTCAAGGACCAGGCCGTCACGGCCCTGGAAGGCTCCCTCTTCGACAAGCCCCGGGAGACGGCGGCCATCTTCCCCCTGGCCGCGGTCAGGCTCCTCTGCCCGGTGAGCCCGAGCAAGATCGTCTGCGTCGGCCAGAACTACCTGGGCCACATCCAGGAGCTGGGCGTCCCGGTCCCCCGGGAGCCGGTCATCTTTTTCAAGCCGCCCTCCTGCCTGATCGGACCCGGGGCGGCCGTCGTCTATCCGGCCGGGGCCAAGCGGGTCGACTACGAGGGCGAGCTGGCCGCGGTGATCGGCCGGACCATGACCAAGGCGCCCGAGGCCGAGGCCCTCAAGTACGTCCTGGGGTACGCCTGCTTCAACGACGTGACCGAGCGGGCTCTGGTCAAGAAGGATCCCCTTCTCCTCAGCCTGGCCAAGGGGTTCGACACCTTCGGCCCCTGCGGGCCCTTCGTGGTCACTGGCGTCGACCCGGGCAACCTTGAGATCAAGACATACCTCAACGGCCGGGTCGTGCAGGAGGACAACACCCGCAACTGCGTCTTCAGCCTGGAGAGAATCCTCCACTACGTCTCGGCCCGGATGACCCTCAACCCCGGCGACGTGGTCATCACCGGCACCCCCAAGGGCATCGCCCCGATGAAACCGGGCGACCTGGTCGAGGTCGAGATCGAGGGCCTGGGCCGGCTGCGCAACCCGGTCAGGACCTCGGTCGGGTAGGGCGCCCGGATGAAGCTCTCCTTCTTCTGGATGGGCGCGGCGGCCTGGGTCCTGAAAGCCAACGAGGCCCTCATCGGCAGCGACCCGGCCCTGGCCCCGGCCGGGACGACCTACCCCTTTGGCCAGAGGCTGAGCCAGCCCCAGCCCCCGGTCCGGGAGCGGGACAAGATCGGCTGCTGGCTGCTGACCCACAACCACAAGGACCACCTCGACCCCGAGGGCCTCGACTTCATCTCTCCGGCGGCCCGGATCATCGCCCAGCCCGGCCTGGCCCCGGCCCTGGCCGATCGATTCAGCCGGGTGACCTACCTGGACTGGGGCCAGGAGGCCCAGGTCAGCCTGGCCGGGCTGTCCCTCACGGTCAGGGCCGTGCCCGGCTTCCACGGCCGCAGCCAGGAGATGATCCAGGCCATGGGCCCGGTCAACGGCTACCTGCTCCGGCTGGCCGAGACCGGCCAAAGCCTGAGCGTCTACGTCACCTCGGACACCCTGCCCGACCCCCGGATCGACCAGGCCCTGGCCGGCCAGGCCATCGACCTGCTCATCGCCAACCTGGGCAGCGCCTTCGCCTCCCGGCCGGGCGGGCCGATCACCATGTTCCCGGCCCTGCTCCGGGACATGGCCGACCGCCTCCGGCCCAAGCGGATCATCCCAATCCACCTGACCGCCTTCAGTCACTGGGAAATGAAGGAGAGCGACCTGGAGGCCCTGGCCGACCTGCCCGGGCTTATCAGGCCGCCCCTGGGCGAGTGGCTGAGCCTGGAAGGCCTCTGAGGCGCCCCGCCGGAGCGGCTAGCGGATCTGGTAGGGCAGCCTGACCCTGAGGGCCTCCACCGGGCACTCGATCTCGCAGGGCAGGCAGTACCAGCAGGTCCGGTTGGCCTCGAAGGCCCGGCCGCAGCTGAGGCAGCGCTCGGCCTCCTCCCGGGCCGCTCCGGCCGAGAGAACCATCTCCACCTCGGCCTCCAGGGTGCGCTGGCCCACGGCCAGGCGCTCCAGCTCCCCGCGAGGACCGCCCTTGGCCCGGGAGTGGTCGCTCTCGAAGTCCCGGACAAAGGGGCCGCTCCAGAAGTCCCGCCCCCACCTGAGACCCTCGCCCCGGAGGAGCCGGTCGGCCGAGACGGCCGCGGCCCGGCCCGAGGCCATGGCCTCGACCACCGAGGCGGGGCCGCTGGCGGCGTCGCCGCAGGCAAAGACCTTGGGGTCGGCCGGGGACTGGCGGGTCAGGGGGTCGGCGGCCAGGAGTCCCGTCGCCGGGTCGAGCAGATCGGCCGGCAGGCCCTCGGCCCTGACCCCCTGGCCGATGGCCACGACCACCGAGTCGACCTCCAGGCCGAGGCCGCAGCTCTCCTCCAGGACCGGCCTGAAGGCGCCCTGGTCGTCGAAGAGGGCCAGGCAGCGGGCCAGCTCGACCCTGAGGCCGTCGTCGTCCCGCTGGATGATCCGCCTCGGCCCCCAGCCGTTGTCGATGGTCACGCCCTCTTCCAGGGCCTCCCGGATCTCCAGGTCAAAGGCCGGCATCTGGTCCCGCCCTTCGAGGCAGACGACCCTGACCTCGGGCAGGCCCATCTTGCGGCAGGTCAGGGCCGCGTCCAGGGCGGCATTGCCACCGCCGATGACGGCCGCCGAGCGGCCCAGCCAGGGCAGTTGGCCCTGCTTGACCTGGCGGAGCAGGTCCAGGCCGCTGACCACGCCCCTCAAATCCTGGCCGGGGATGTTCAGGTCCAGGGGCCGTCCCGCGCCCAGGGCCAGGATGACCGCCCCGAACTCGGCCCGGAGCCGGCCCAGCTCGACCTGGGCCCCCAGGGCCCGGCCGGTCTGGAAGACCACGCCCATCTCCTCCAGGAGCCCGATGGCCTTGTCCACCACGTCCAGGGGCAAGCGGAAGGCGGGGATGCCGTAGCGGAGCAGCCCGCCCGGCTGGTCGGCCGCCTCGAAGACGGTGACCTGGTGGCCCCGGGCCTGCAGCTCGTAGGCCGCGTTGAGCCCGGCCGGCCCGGAGCCGACCACGGCCGCCCGCAGGCCGGTCGGGCCGGCCGGCAGCGGCGGCCGGGCGGCGATGTCCGGGTAGGCCTCGGCCAGGTAGCGCTTGAGGGCCCGGATGTGGACCGCGCCGTCGTCCTTGGCCCGCTCGCAGGCCGTCTCGCAGGGCTGGGAGCAGACCCGGCCCAGGATGGCCCCAAAGGGGGTCTTGAGCCGCAGTTCCTCGGCCGCCTCGTGCTCCCGGCCCTGGGCGATGAGCCTGACGTAGCCCTGGCAGTTCAGATCCAAGGGGCAGGCCGTCCGGCAGGGGGCCAGGGAGAGGCGGAGGTTGTCCAGGATGCAGCGCTCGACGCAGAGGCCGCAGGCAAAGCAGAGGTCGCGGTCGACCTGGATGTTTATGTCCGAGATCATCGCCCCACCTCCCGGTCGGCCAGAGCCTGGATCGGCCTGGTGCTGACCTCAATGTCTTCGGGGGCCCGGCCGGGTCTGAGCACGATGTGGCGGAGCCAGTTCCGGTCGTCCTTGTCCGGGTAGTCGGTCCGGCGGTGGGCCCCGCCCCAGCGGCTCTCCCGCCGCTCCAGCGAGGCCCGGGCCGAGAGGCTGGCGCACTCGACGATGTGCTCGACCTCGTAGAGCTTGGCCAGCTCGTGGCCGTTCCTCACGGCCGCCTGGCCCTCGATCTCGCCGCGGAAGCGCTCGGCCCACTCGGCCCAACGCTTGAGCTTGTACTCGTTCTTGGGCGAGATGACGTAGTCGCCGATCAGCCGCCTGGCCTTGTACTCCAGCTCCCGGACGTCTATGTCCCGGCCGGCGGCGTCGAAGCGCCGGTCGCGCTCCCGTTCGGCCGCCTCCAGCCGGCCCCGGTCGAAGCCGACCCTGGGGTTGGCCGCGATGAAATCCACGGCCCGCTCGGCGGCCACCTCGCCGAAGACGAAGGCCCCGGTCAGGTGCTGCTTGGGCACGCAGGAGACGTCGCCGGCGGCGTAGAGACCGGGCAGTTCGGTCTCGGCCTTGTCGTTGACCAGTATCCCGGCCATGCCGTGCCCGCCGCAAAGCTGGCACTCGGTCGGCCAGAGCTCGATGTCGCGCTGGCGGAAGTTGATGCCCCGGCCCTCGAAGAAGCGCTCCTGGACCGGCCGCTCGGTGCTGAAAAGGATGTGCTCGATCTCCTCGATGACCTCGGGTTTGAGATGTTTCAGGCTGATCCTGAGCGGGCCGCGGCCCTGGCTGAAGGCCTCCTCCATCCGGCCCAGGGAATGGCACTGGCCCTCCATGAGGATCTCGTCGTAGATGTCCAGAAGCCGGCCGCCCCTGGTCAGGGTGATGGCCAGGAGGGGGATGTTGGCGTCCTTGATGAGCATGGTCCGGCGGGAGTACTCCATGCCGGTCAGCCCGGCCCCGGCCCGGTAGGCCATGACGTAGCCGTCGCCGGTGTTGCCGGGGTAGTCGAAGGTGCCGTAGAGGTAGCCCGAGTTGGGCAGGGAGAAGCGGGCCGTGCCGCCGGCGGAGAGGATGACCGCCTTGGCCCGGCAGGCGACCAGCTCGCCCGAGCGGACCTCCAGGCCGATGGCCCCGGCCGCCCGGCCATCGTCCAGGAGCAGGCTCAGGCCCATGACCCGGTTGACGGCCAGGGCGCCCTTCTCCTGGGCCTTGCGGGCGATGATGACCTTGAGCTCCGGCTCCTCCATGGCCGTCAGGAACTCGCCCTTGGGGTGGTACTGCAGGGTCCTATAGCGGCCGTCCTTGTCCAGGGGGAAGTAGACGCTCCAGCCCTCCAGCTTCTTGAGCAGGTCAAAGGAGCGGCGGGCCATCTCAAAGCTCGGCGGCGCGTCCAGGACGCCGTCGCAGGTCAGGCTGACCGCCTCGACGTAGAGCTCGGGCGTGGTGAAGTTGGGAATGGCCACGATGTTGAGGGCGTCCATGCCCCGGGCGATGGAGCCGCTGTATTTGATGTCGCCCTTCTCAAAGACGACCACCTTCAGATCCGGCTTGAGCTCCAGGGCCCGGTTGGCGGCCAGGCAGCCGGCGCTGCCGCCGCCGATGACCAGCAGGTCGGCCTCGAGAAGTCTCGTCTCCATGTTCTCCCGTCCTTATCTCTATCTATCTCTATTGGCTGGCCCCGAGGGCGAGTCGGGGCTCAGACTATCCCAGCATCACCACCCGGCGCAAGCGTTTTACCAGGGTGTGTGACGGCCCCCGGAGCGGCCGGGAGTCGTTTTCTCTTGAAATAAAGGCCGGGTCTGGCCCATTATGGCCCTTGAGTTTTCCCGCCCGCCGGCTGGGGCGCCTTTCCCCCGTTCAGCCCGAGGCCGGGAGGGGAGCGCTTGTTTATCCTCCAGTGAGGCAGGCCCGAGCCCGAGAAGCGGGTGAGAGGCGTTCCCGCTCCGCGGCCGGCCGGCTCCTGGCGGCAGAGTTCAAACCCAGACAGATGAAGGAGGGTGGCATGCACGGCCGTAAGTATCTGTGGGTCCTGGCGCTGGTTCTGGTCGGCCTCTTGCTGGCCGGCGCTTCCTTGGCCAACGCCGAGGCCAAGAAGATGAGTTTCGGCTATCGCCTGACCATGACCAGCATGGTCCTGATGCAGGGCAAGTACTGGGAGAAGTACGGCCTCGACTTCGAGGCTCAGCTCTTCAGCACCGGCATCGAGATGCGCGAGGGGATCATCACCGGCAAGGTCAACCTGGGCGAGGTGGGCATCACGCCCACCTCGGTCGCCCTGACCAAGGCCGGCAAGGACCTCTACGTCGTCGGCGTGGCCGAGTACGGCGGCGGCAAGTACCGGATCATGATCAAGAACAGTTCGCCCCACAAGACGATTCAGGACCTGGTCGGCAAGAAGGTGGCCATCAAGATCGGCTCGGGCTGCTACGTCGCCTTCCTGCTCTTCCTGGACAAGCACGGCCTCGCCGAGAAGCAGTTCCAGATCTTGAACGCCGGCGACACCGAATCGCTCGCGGCCATGGAGGAGGGCTCGGTGGACGCGGTGATCTACTGGGAGCCCATCCCCTCGGTCCTGGAGGCCAAGGGCCTGGCCAAGGAGCTGGCCAACTTCGCCGACGTGGTCCGCAACCCGGTCTTCATGGTCACCCAGCGGGAGTTCGCCGAGAACAACAAGGACGTGCTCCTCAAGACCCTGGCCGCCTTTGCCGACGCCCAGAACCTGATCATGACCGACCGCAAGAAAGGGGCCCAGAAGGTCGTGGACATCCTGGCCGCCCACGGCCAGAAGGGCGTGGGGGCCGAGGTCTACGAACGGGCCCTGAGCCACTCGACCTACAGCCTGCCCTTGCTGCCCATGCTCCAGGAGGACCTCAAGGAGAACTGGCGGACCCTCCAGAAAAAGGGCAAGATCAAGGGCGCGGAGCCGGACTGGAAGTCCGTGCTCAGGCCCGACATCGCCGAGGAGGCCTTGAAACTGAGGAAGAAATAGCCTTTCAGCTCGGGGAGGGACTGGGGCTCTCCTGATCGGTTCGCCCAGCCCCTCTTCATCGGCCCTTCACCGGGACGGCTCACCGGACGAGTCGGCTCCAGAGAGCCTCTCAAGACCCGTTCGCGCCGGAAGCCAAGACCGCCTTCAGACGACCGGCTCGGAACATGGGGACCGCCATGAAGAACTCGACCAAGCGACTCAAGGAAATTTTGGCCTTTGCCTTTCCGATTCTGGTGGTCCTGTTAAGCTGGGAGATCATCTCCCGGCTGGAGCTGGCCAATCCCATCCTGCTCCCGCCGCCCACCAGGATCCTGGTCCACACCATCAACCTGCTCAGCCCGGAGGACAGCGGCGGGGTCAGCTTCTTTCTCGAGCGGCACGCGGCCATCAGCTTCTTCCGGATCATGGCCGGCTACCTCATCGCCGCCAGCACCTGCACCGTGCTAGGCCTGCTCATGGGGGTCAACCGGGCGGCCTACAACTTCTTCAACCCCCTGATCACCCTGATCATGCCCATCCCCAGCCTGGCCTGGGTGCCGGTGGTCATCCTCTGGCTTGGTCTGGGCAACAAGACCATCGTCTTCGTGACCATGATCGCCTCGATCTTCCCGGTCATCTACAACAGCGCCGCCGGCGTGCGCTCCATGACCATCAAGCACATCTGGGCGGCCCAGACCATGGGCGCCGGCCGGGTGACCATCTTCCTCAAGGTCCTCCTGCCCGGGGCCATGCCCTACATCATCGCCGGCCACAAGCTGGCCCTGGGCCGGGCCTGGCGCGCCCTGGTGGCCACCGAGATGGTCGTGGCCACCGGCTACGGCCTGGGCTACCTCATCTTCGAGGCCCGAACCTTCATGGACACCGAGACCATGTACGGCGGCATCGCCATGATCGCGCTCCTGGGCCTGCTCATCGAGAAGGTCGCCTTCGGCAGGCTGGAGCGCCTGACCGTCGAGAAATGGGGCATGTCCAGGAGCCTGTGATGGAGCACTTCGGCCCGGTCAAGATTCGCGCCCACAAGATCCACAAGCACTTCGCCTCCACGCCCTTCAGCCCGGGGGTGACCGCCCTGGAGGAGATCAACCTGGAGATCCACGAGGGCGAATTCGCGGCCCTGATCGGCCCTTCCGGCTGCGGCAAATCGACCTTCCTCTACATCGTCGCCGCCTTTGAGAAGGCCACCAGCGGCGAGATCTACCTGGACGGCCAGCAGATCACCAAGCCCGGGCCGGACCGGGGCATTGTCTTCCAGGAGTACGTCCTCTTCCCCTGGCTGACCGTGGAGCAGAACATCAGCTTCGGCCTGGAGATCCAGAAGAAGAGCAAGAAGGAGTGCAGCCAGCGCTGCCGCCAGCTCCTGGAAGTGACCGGCCTGACCGGCTTCGAGAAATCTTACCCCCACATGCTCTCCGGGGGCATGCAGCAGCGGGTGGCCATCGCCCGGGCCCTGGCCTACGATCCCAAGGTTCTGCTCATGGACGAGCCTTTCGGGGCTCTGGACGCCCAGACCAAGCGCCGCATGGTCGATGACTTCGTCCGCATCTGGGAGGGGCTGCGCAAGACGGTCGTCTTTGTCACCCACAGCGTCGAGGAGGCGCTGATGCTGGCCGACACCATCTTCCTCTTCTCCTTCCGGCCGTCGAGGATCAAGCAGGTCTTCCGCATCGATCTGCCCCGGCCCCGCGACATAACCGACCCCCGATTCGTCCAGTTGCAGCGGGACATCCTGGACAGCCTGGACGAAGAGGTCGAAAAAATGATGAAGTCCGAGCAGGCCGTCGAGTAAGCCCTGGATGAAACCGGTCCCGCCTTGTGGAGCCCCTCCGGGAGACTTGAACCCCGCCGGCCCCCGGCCCACACCCCGAGGGAACGTCAAAATCCCGGACGCGAGCGCCGCCCTTTCGGCGGCCGATCACCGGCGCCGGGGCTTCTGGTACGCCCTGGCCGGCTCGTTCTCGGTCTCGACCAATTTCGTCACGGCCAAGCACGCCCTGGTCGGCTTCGACGTGATCACCTTCAGCTTCCTCTGGCCGGCCCTTGCCGCGGTCTGGACCCTGGGGCTGATCCTCCTCCGGGGCCAGGGCCGGGAGTTGAGGCTGCCCCGCCGGGCCGTCGGCCCGGTGGCCCTCATGGGCGCGGCCACCGGGGCGGGCATGCTCCTCGGCTGGGCCGGCCTGGCCCGGCTGGACCCGACCTTCCAGGCCTTTCTCTGGCGCTTCGTGCCCGTCCTCACCCTGGGCCTGGGAGTCGTCTTCCTCAAGGAGAGGTTCGAAGGCCGGGAGCTGATGCCGGTGGCCATCATGATCGGCGGCAGCTTCATCTGCGTGGCCGGCCGGTGGCAGGCTGTGGGCAGCGGCACAATCCTGACCCTGCTGGCCTGCCTCTGCATCGGCCTGCAGATGTTCCTGGGCAAAGTGAGCGTCGGGGCGGTCGACCCCCTGATTCTGGTCTTCTACCGGGCGGCCATTGCCGCGGCCGGGGTGGGGCTCTTCGGCTGGCTCGGGGTCGGCCTCGATTGCCGGGCCGGCCTGAGCCACTGGCTGAGTCTTGGCCTGGGCTCCTTCCTGGGCCCCTTCCTGGGCTACCTGCTCTACTTCAAGTCCTACCAGTACTGGGAGCTCTCCCGCTCCAGCGTCATCCAGGCCATCCAGCCCCTCTTCGTCTTCGGGCTGGCCTACGTCTTCCTGGGCCAGGTCCCCCACGGCCGCGAGGCCCTGGGCGGCCTGATCATCCTGGCCGGCGCCCTGTGGCTGAGCTGGCTCCACGCCAGGATCAGCTCTCCCGGATGAGGCGGAGGAACTCGACCCGGCCCCAGGGGATCGAATCCGTCCCTTGAGTCCGGCAACCGCGAGGAGGATGAATCAATGCGCCGGGCCTTGTGCCAGATCACCGACCGCGGCGAAATGATCAGGCTGCTCGACTCGACCAACGTCGGCCGCCTGGCCACGGTGGACGCCGAAGGCTACCCCTACGTCACCCCGGTCAACTTCGTCTTCCACCAGGGCTGCGTCTACTTCCACTCCGCCCTCAGGGGCGAGAAGCTGGACAACCTGGCCCGCGATTCCCGGGTCTGCTTCGAGGTGGACGCGCCCCTGGCCTATCTGGAGGTCGACTTCAACCCCGAGAAAAACCCCTGCCGGGCCCACCAGCTTTACCACTGCGTCATCATCAGGGGCCGGGCCAGGCTGGTCCCGGAAGGCCCGCTCAAGACGGCCGTCCTGAACGCCTTGCTGGCCAAGCACGAGGGCCGGGACGGGCTGAACCTGGTCGGCCCGGAGTCGCCCGGCTACAGGAGGTGCTGCCTGGTCGAGGTCAGGCCCGAGCGGATGACCGCCAAGTCCGACCTGGCCCAGAGCGAGCCCCAGCGCGGCTACAGGCGCTTCATCGCCGCCAGCCTGGCCCAGCGGGGCCGGCCCGGCGACCTGGAGGCGGTCCGGGCCATGGGCTACGAGATCGAGGGAAGTCAGGCGGGGGGCTGGCGACTGAAGGACTAGGGCCGGGACGGCCCGGCCGGTTGAAGGGCAAGGGAGTCGGGGCCGGTCAATCCCCGATCCTCTTCTGGGGCGCCTCGGCCTCGAAGAGGTGCATCTTGTCCATGTCGAAGATCAGCTTGATCTCCTGGCCCACCTCCGTCTCCAGCCTCGGCTCCAGGCGGGCCACGAAGCTGGTCTGGCGGCACCTGACGTTCAGGATGATCTCCGGGCCCAGGGGCTCGATGACCTCGACCTCGCCCCCGACGACCACCCCTTCCCGGCAGACGTTCAGGTTGTCCAGGCTCTGGATGTCCTCGGGCCGGATCCCGAAGACGACCTCCCGGTCCAGGAGCTCGCCCAGTTGGGCCTGCCGGGCCTCAGGGACCGGCAGGGAGAAGCAGTCGGTCTGGACCGTCAGCCCGGACTCGCCCGGGACCAGGCGGGCCGGAAAGCAGTTCATGGCCGGGCTGCCGATGAACCCGGCCACGAAGAGGTTGCGGGGGCGCCGGTAGATCTCCATGGGCCGGCCGACCTGCTGGACCTCGCCGTCCTTCATGATGACGATCCGGGTGCCCATGGTCATGGCCTCGACCTGGTCGTGGGTCACGTAGACGACCGTGGTCCCCAGGCGGCGGTGCAGCTTGCTCAGCTCGGCCCGCATCTGGACCCTGAGCTTGGCGTCCAGGTTGCTCAGGGGCTCGTCAAAGAGGAAGACCTCGGGCTTGCGCACGATGGCCCGCCCCAGGGCGACCCGCTGCCTCTGGCCCCCGGAGAGCTCCCGGGGCTTGCGGCCCAGCAGGACGGTGATCCCCAGGACCTCGGCCACCTCCTCGACCCTCCGGTCGATCTCGTTCCTGGGGAAGCCCCTCATCTTCAGGCCGAAGGCCAGGTTCCTGCGGACGGTCATGTGGGGGTAGAGGGCGTACTCCTGGAAGACCATGGCGATGTCGCGCTCCTTGGGCGCGAGCTTGTTGACCATTCTCTCGCCGATGTAGATCTGGCCCGAGGTGACCTCCTCCAGGCCGGCGATCATGCGCAGGGTGGTGGACTTGCCGCAGCCCGAGGGGCCGACCAGGACCAGGAACTCGCCGTGGTCCACCTCGAGAGAGAACTCCTTGACCGCCTGGACCTTGCCGAAGCTCTTGGTCAGTCTGTCGAGTACGATCTTGGCCACCTGGCGACTCCCTGGTTTCCCTGCCCCCGCATCGGGCGGACCCTTATCTCACGTCCGCTTGAGGCTGAACCCGCCGTCGACCAGGAGGACCTGGCCGGTGATGAAGTCGGCCTCGCCGGAGGCCAGGAAGAGAATGGCCCGGGCGATCTCCTCCGGCTCGGCCAGCCGCTTGAGATAGGAGCCCTCGACCATGTTGCGCTTGACCTCGGCCGGGAGCGACTCGGTCATCTCGGTCCGGGTGTGGCCAGGGGCGACGGTGTTGACGTTGATGTGGGGGGCCAGCTCCTTGGCCAGGGTCTTGGTCAGGCTGATGACGCCGATCTTGGAGGCGTTGTAGTCCATGATCCCCTCCCGGCCGCAGTAGTCGATGCCCCGGATGGAGGAGATGTTGACGATCTTGCCCGACTTCTGCTGGAGCATGTGCCTGGCCGCGGCCTGGGAGCAGAGGAAGGGGCCGATGAGGTTGACCTCCAGGGTCCTGATCCAGTCCTCGGCCGTCTTGTCCAGGAAGGGCCGGGGGATGTTGATGCCGGCGTTGTTGACCAGGATGTCGATCCGGCCGAAGGCCCGAATGAACTCGTCCATGACCCGGTCGACCTGGTCCTTTCTGGAGACGTCCCCGGCAAAGGTCTTGAACTCGAAGCCCTCATCCCGAGCCCGGGCGGCGATTTCCTTAAGCCCCTCCTCGCGGAGATCGGCCAGCCCTACCTTAGCGCCCTCCTGGGCGAAGACAAAGGCCGTGGCCGCGCCGATGCCCCTGGCCCCGCCGGTGATCAGGGCCGTCTTGTCCTTGAGCCTCATGCCCGCCTCCCCTCTGGCTGCCTCTCAGCCTTTTATGGCGCCGGCGCCCCAGCCGGCGATCAGGTAGCGCTGGACAAAGACGAAGAATATCAAAACCGGAATGGTGATCAACATGCTCCCGGACATGATCATGCCCCAGTCGATGACCGTGGCGTTGTAGAGGTCGGCATAGTAGAGGTCGCTGATGTAGCTGGCCTCCCAGCCGGAGTTGTCATCCAGGTGGGAGTAGCGCACCGGCAGATGCCAGGACCACCACCGCTGCCGGTTCATGCCCCCCACCAGCATGACGTATCTGACGTCCCATTCCTCGATTTTTTGCTTGATGCAGTATTTGATTTTCTCCGCGTCGTCCCGCCCTTCGTAGTTGCCCACGATGCCCTCCAGGGCCATCAGCCGGGTGGCAACCCCGTGCTGCTCCTTGTGCTCCACCA
>ENA-OSEO01002900-OSEO01002900.1-sediment-metagenome-genome-assembly--contig:-NODE-2900-length-22228-cov-3.597264_pt1 | contig 22228 bp, 18 predicted proteins | sample MGYA00237883_ERZ534232 | MGnify/ENA metagenome assembly ERZ534232
CATCACCGCCGAAACATGCGACGGGGCTGCCGGATGGGCCTCGGGCAGCCAGACGTGCATGGGCAGGAAGCCGGCCTTGGCGCCGAAACCTGCAACCGCCAGCACAAACAGCACGCCGGCTGCGGCCGGATCGGCCGGCGCAACGAACAGGTCGAAATCGAGGATCGCATGTTGCCCCCCCATCCGTACAAACAACACCAGCAGACAGGCGGTTCCCAGGTGGGCGGCAGTCAGATAGATCCATCCGGCCTCGCGCACCGCCGGCTTTTCGTGTTCGAACACCACGAGAAAAAACGAGGAGAGCGACATGGCTTCCCAGGCGAACAGAAACAGCACCCCGTTTCTGGCGATCACCACCATGAGCATGCTGGCAACCAGCAGGTTGAAAAAGCACCAGGCCGCACCCAGATGCTTCCGGCCGGAGTAGGCCCTCAGGTAAGCGGCGCCGTAAACGGCAGAAAGGGCGCAGACCACGGAAACCGCCAGAATGAAAACAGAAGCCAGCGGATCCACGGCAACATGAAAGCTGCCGAAGGGGACCGGCCAGGGCAGCCGGAGCGCGATCGGCCGGCCCGTCCACAACACGCCGGCGGCCGGCCCCACCGCAAGCAGCGCCCCCACCGCGCTGACGGAAGCCCCCAGGCGGGACACGGCTTTGCCCGATCCGGGCCAAACCGCGCATGCGAAGGAGCCGGCGATCAGCACCCCGAGGGAAGCCAGCAGCAGGACCATGCTCATGGCGTTGGGACCTCTTTGACCGATGCCGTTTCGGCTGTCGTCGCATCCAACAGGGCAGCCGCATTCAGGATCTGCTCCCGGGTGCCGATCCGGACGACGGCGTGTGCAAACTCGGTCGAGCGAAGCCCGTAAGCCAGTTTGGAGAGCAGGTTCAGATGCGCCTTGATGGTCGGGCTGACGATGGTGAACAGCGTGTTTACCGGCTTTCCGTCGATGGCCTGAAAATCGATCGGGTTTTCCAGGAAGCAGAGGGCGACCAGGGGCCGGGAAACGTGCAGGGTGATGGGATTCCGGACATGGGGAATGGCGATGCCCCCGCCGATCGCGGTCGTTCCGAGCGCTTCCCGCGCCAGGAGGACCTCATAGAGAAACCGGCGGTCCACTTCCTCCTGAAGCGGCAGGATATCCACGACGCTGCGCAGGACCGAGGCCTTGTCCCGCCCCTCCACACGGTAGTGGATCCCTCCGGTGCGCAGCGCATCTTCCAGGGTGGGAATGAAGGCGCCGTCGGGCTCTTCCAGCATCTTGGGCGACACAGGGATATGATTCGATGTCGCCCATTCGAGCAATTCGGCACGGTTGAACCGGTATTGCTCGTTGACCCGGTGCACCGGGAGCTTTTTCTGTGCGGCCCAACGATAGATCGTTTTTTCCGAAACGTGCAGCAGGGCGGCAGCGTCCCTGACTCTAAGGTCCATGCGCGTAAGCGCTCCTTTAATTTCTCATCTTTGCCCAGCACAAGAAATATGTGACAAGCGCTGTCTTCTATGCCCATGTTTCGGGTTTGTCAAGCCGTAACATCCGTTTGTTTTAGATCCATTCCACCGGTACCGTATCCCCGAACCGGTTGAACTCGGGGTCGCCGGTGACCACCTTTGCTTTTTTGCGAATCCCCAGTGCTGCGGCAAAACAATCCGCATACGCAACGGGATGGCGGCTTTTGAGTCCGGCTGCTTCAAGTGTTATTTGCCTGTCGGCATCGACGAGTGTAACGGGCAACTGCTCCATCATCCATACCGCTTCATCCGCCTTCTCACGACCGCGTTCCCGGACGGTATTGTAATAAATTTCTCCGAGATTTATCACCGACATATACAGCCGGGTATTTCCGGCTTCGGCCGCTCTGAACAGTTTTCTGACCCGGCCTCCGCCGGCCTCATCTTCAAGATGGGCGATCATCGCATAGCTGTCGAGAACATAGGCGCTATCCATGTTTCGCCTCCTCGCTCCGGTCCTTAAGAAGGGCTTGCACCAGGGACGTTCCCCCCTTCAACATCCCTCTTGAGGCCTCGATCGGGTCATCGGGAAGCGGCTTGAGCAGAATGACGTTTCCTTCCCCTTCGGATATGGCCACCCGGGTTCCTTTTTTGATATTGTACTTCTTTCTGAGGGCGGCAGGAATTATCACATGACCCTTTTCTGTCGTCTTTGCTATTATCATGGTATACCTCCAAAATATTTGTTACAACATTTTAAAAAATGGTATACCATTTGTCAACCCGGGCGCAGTTGACCCCGGCTTGAAGCAAAAAGGGCGGGCTTTGCCGAGGAAGGGTGGGGAAAGCCGGACCGTATGGGTTTTGATGTGTGCGTTTTTTCTCATTTGAGGTGCTCTTCGGTGTATAGGGACAGTTCGATCATCCGCTCGAGAAGTTCGTCGGTCTGAAGCCCGGGAAAGTTCTGGAGGACAAGCTCCTTGCAGAACAGCCGGCAGATGTAGTGAAGCTTGCGGCCCTTTTGCTTGCCTGCATACACGAAATCCCTGTGCCCGTTGTTGATGACCACCACGTTTCTTTCCGCATCGAATCTTGACCGCCACATTTCCCCCGGGGCCCGGCGATAGGTATAGCCGGGCAGCCCCTTGCGGGATCCGCCGGCCCCGGGGGTCTGATCCAGGAGGGAATCGGTGACGGTGATCAGGGCCTCGTCGCTGCATTCGGTCTCGGCCTGGCGGACCGTAAGTCTCAATGCGGTCAGGCCCGGCTCCGGGGGCGCGATAAAGACCGCGGATTCCTCATCGTCGTTCTGGAGTCGACCCTCGCCGTCGGTGATCTCCCAATGATACCGCAAATCCTGCCAGACGGTCCGCCGGGAGCGGTCCCGGCACACGGCCCGAAATTTCCTCTGTTTGTCCACCGGGACCACGCTGGATTGGGGGGAAATCAGCGCGCTGAACAGCGGACCGGCATACTCGAAAAACGCCCTCTGTTCGATCTCCTCGACGCCGGATTCGGCACCGGATTCGGCCGCATGGGCTTCACCATCGTTTTCCTTGCGGTCGGCTCCGGCAACCGGTCCGGTGGAGAACAGCGGGTCGGTTTTCTTTTGACTTTTTTTCCCGTGAATATCGAACCAGTCGTATTCCTCCTGGGGAAGCCGCAGAAACGCCTCTTTGATCGCCCGCTGAACCTTGCGCAGGATCTGCCGGCTCGACCGCTCCTCTTCGGCCCGGCGTTGCTCCTGGATGATCTGCGCCAGCTGCTGTTCGACCGGTTCCATGGCCCGGCTGAAAACCTCAAACCGGTCATCCAGGATGATTCCGTCCCGGGTGCCCGGGGTCAGATTCAGAAACGGGGCGTCGATAATCCCCTGCAGGTACCCTTCCGTCCATGGTTCCTGTTGAAAGCGGTCCAGCTCGGTCATTGCCGGCAGCACCCGGGTGCCGCGCCGGTACAACCCGATCCGGTTGGCGGGCCCCGGATCGTTGAGATACAGTTCCAGGTAGATATCCCCCTGAGGGGTTCCGGCGGGTTTCAGGTCATTGAGCAGCCGCCCGGTGAACTGGCGCGGGACGACGACATATTCAGATCGACCTGTCCGATCCAGGACCCGGATCTCCACCCCCGACTGCTTGATCCGGTCCCTCAGTTCGGAAGCCAGATAGCGCTGGATCTTTTCACCCGTAAGGGACCGCAGCCCGGGAAGCAGGGGATGGATCATCAGTTCGGTCCCCTTGAAGGCAAGCAGCACCCGCTTTTTGGAGACCGTGAACTCGGGTGAATCTTTGGCCATGGTCATCTCATAGGTGTTCCCATCCGCGCCGCAGGCGGTGATCCGCAGGGTCTGCCCCACGGTCCAGAAACTCAACAGACCGATGCCGAATTCACCCTGCACCCCCATGGCTCCCTCGGCTTTGAGTCGCCGTTTGATGGAATCGCAGATATGGGTGGCCACATACTTGAAGTCCGGAATCCCCTGTTCATCCCTGGGGATGCCCTCGCCGTCGTCGGTGATCTTGAGGTAGAATTCCCCCTTGTGCTTTCCCCTGAGGATGACGATCTGCCTTGCCCGCGCATCGATGCTGTTTTCCACAAACTCGGCCATCGCCTTGAGCGGATTGGTCTGGGAACTGGCGATGATGCTGATCGCATTCCAGTGGTCCGCGATGCGCAATTTTCCGGCGTCAGCCTCTTTTTTACTTCTTCTTCGCTTGGACATGGCCAATGCCTGCCTCCCGGGGCTTGGTTTCGATTGCGGAAAAAAACACGGGTCGAGCGCCCGCGGGTATCCCAGTTTCCAACAATCGCTTAACTTGCTTTATGCTAATAGCATATTTTTTTCGTAATCGGTAAACGGAACCGGCGAAACCGCTGTACCTTCCCGGCAGCACCTTGCCCTTGCCGTGACATTTCCATTGACACGGCAGGATGATTTTGACAATAGCGGGGGTATGCGGAAAGGATGCGCTTTGTGTTTTTGCCCACCTCAAACGGATGCCGGGGGATGTGAGCGACACCCCTGGCAGCAGACCCGGAAAGGACAAGGAATATGAACCCCGAAGATTCTGCCCGGCAGGATGCCCTTGAACAGGCGCAGCGCATCCACGCCGAACAGATCGTCATGGATTCGCTGGCCCCGACCTTTACCTGTGAAATGATGCTCACCCCCGGCATGGTGGAGATGGCACGCCGGCTTCAGCAGGAGGGGAAAAACCGCTCGGCCATCCGGACGGCGCTGGCCGAGCACCTGATCGAGGCGGCCTACACGGACGCGGCAACCCGGGACGCATATATCGCCTACTGGCGTCGTTCGGGGGTGACCGCCGCCAGCTCGACCCTTTACGATTCCGGCCCGCCGGTAAATGCCTGGGAGGACACCCTGACCGAGCTGGCACGGGGCAACCGGCTGGTGCAGGCCCTGGACGGGGCGATGGTTCTGGGGGATTCCGCCGATGCCATCGTGCGGGCCCACGGCGAGGGGAAGCACGCCGTCATCTATAACCTTCAAAATGCGGAACCCATCGGCGAGCGGTTCGAACGGCTCGATATCCTTTACAATCTTGGTGTCCGGATCGTCCAGGTGGCGTACAATCTTCGCAACCGGTTTGCCGATGGGTGTGTGGAGCGATGCGACGGAGGGCTCAGCCGTCTGGGAGAGGCACTGGTGGATCGATTGAACTGGCGCCGGGTGCTCATCGACCTGTCCCACTGCAGCGACCAAACGGCGATGGACGTCATCGCCGCCTCCCGTGCACCCGTGGCCTTCACCCATACCAGCGCCCGCGTCCTCAGCCGTCACCCCAGGGGAAAAACCGATGCGGCGCTCCGTGCCATCGCCGACCGGGGGGGCTATATCGGCATCCTGATTGTGCCTTTTTTCCTCATGCCGCCGGAAGCGGTCCGGGACGGCAGACGATCCGACCTTCCGGAGGGGTGGGGCACACTCGATACCGTGGTGGACCATGTTCTCCACGTTTTGAACCTGGTCGGATCCGAGTGCGTGGGAATCGGCACCGATTGGGGCAAGCCCTATTACACCGCCTTGAAATGGTCCAGGGAGATGGTGCGGGAGAAAACCGCCGATTTCGATTGGGTCGGCTGGCGGCCGGAGCATCGCTTCGATCCCAACCACCAGATGCAGGGGCTCGAGACCTGGGACCTGTGGCCCAATCTGACCGCAGCGCTTCTGCGCCGGGGGATTTCCGAGTCCACGGTGGTCAAGATCATCGGGGGGAACTTTCTGCGGATTTTCCGGGAGGTTTGCGGATAAAGACGCCGGCCGGAGGATTTTCCGTTTCCGTCAAACCGATGCCGCTTTTCGCTTCCGCTGCAGCATATACGCCGCGACCAGAATGCCGATGCCCGCAGTATCCGTATAAATTCCCGGATAAATCAACAGAAGGGCCGAACCGATCAGGCAGAGCCGTTCATATCCTTTGACCCGCGTATACCACCATCCCTGGATACCCGCAGCCAGCGCCAGTATCCCGAGGGATGCCGTGATCAGGGTGGTGATGATGGTCACCGGGTCGCCCACAAACAGCAGCGAGGGGCCGTAGACGAACATATACGGGACGATATAGGCGGCGATGCCCAGGCGGAATCCGGTATAACCGGTGGTCATGGGCGAGACCCCCGCAAGACCTGCGCCCGCGTAGGATGCCAGGGCAACCGGCGGGGTGATGGCCGAAAGACAGGCAAAATAGAACACGAAGAAATGCGCCGATATCAATGAAACCCCCATGTTGACCAGGCCGGGGGCCAGCAGCACGGCCATGATGATGTAGGCGCTGGAGGTGGGCATCCCCATTCCGAGTACGATGGCCAGAATCATGGTCAGCCGGTTGGCGGATCTGAATTGGGCGGCCTTCGAGGCGTTGTACCGACAGATGGAATCGGATGCCGTCCGGGTGCTCTCCGAGACCGGCGCCAACCTGGAGCGGTTGGAAACCCGGCGGATGGCGGACATGCGCTATTGGGGGCAGGGTTCGGAGATCGTGGTGGATCTTCCCCCCGGACCCTTTTCCCCACGTTCCGCACCCGATATCGTCCATGCGTTTGAAGAGACCTACCGGCGCTTGTTTTCCCGGATTCCCCCCGAGGTTTCCATCCAGATGGTCAATCTTCGCGTATCGGTTTCGGCACCGGTGGATGGGGCGCAGATGAGGATCACCGCAGACCAGACCCAAGGGCAAAGCGCGTTCAAGGAAACCCGCCCGGTCTACTTTGCCGAAGCCGACGGGTTTATTGAAACCGCGGTGTACGACCGGTATCGGATAAAGGCGGGGGAGACCGTCGAGGGGCCGGCCGTGTTCGAGGAAAATGAATCGACCCTGGTCATCGGCCCCGGGGCCGTCTGCCAGGCGCAACCGGACGGGAGTTTGGTGGTGACGCTTCCGGAAGACGGGGGATAGATCCTATGTCGAATGCGCAGCCGGCCCAAGCAGCTCGATCCGGTTTTGATGCGGCGACCCTGCAGGTGCTCTGGACGCGGCTCATCGCCTGTGTGGATGAGGCGGCCGCCGCCCTGGTTCGGACTTCCTTTTCCACCCTGGTGCGGGAATCTCACGACTTTTCCTGTGTAATTACCGATGAATTCGGCCGCTCGCTGGTGCAGGCCACCCGGAGCATCCCTTCCTTTATCGGTACGCTGCCCGCGACGGTCAAGCATTTTATCCGGGAATTTCCGCCGGATGCGCTTCATCCCAACGATGTATTGATCACCAACGATCTGCATCAGGGCACCGGACATCTGCCCGATATCTCCGTGGCAAAACCCATCTTCTACGAAGGCCGGCTGGTCGGATTCGCCGCCAGCACCGCGCATGCGCCGGACATCGGGGGAAAGATCCGGTCCCCCGAGCCCCGGGAAGTCTTCGAAGAAGGATTCCAGATCCCCATCATGAAGCTCCAGGAACAGGGCAGGACCAACGACACCCTCATCACCCTGCTGCGAAAGAACGTCCGGACCCCGGACCAAACCGTGGGGGACCTCTGGGCCCAGATCGTGGCTCTGGACATGATGGAGCGCCGGGTAACGGCGTTGCTCCGGTCTTACGGTTTCACGGAGCTCAGACCCATGGCCGAAGAAATTCAGGGCCGTTGCGAGCGCGCCATGCGTCAGGCCATATCCGAACTGCCCGACGGCGTCTATCGCAGCGCCCTGGATACCGACGGCCTTATGGACCGGCCGGTTCACCTGGAGATGACCCTCACCGTAGACGGCGATACGATCGATATCGATTACGCCGGATCCGACCCCCAGGTGGATCGCGCCATCAACGTCTGCATGTGCTACACGTATGCCTTTACCGTTTATGGGGTCAAGTGCTGTACGAGCCCGAACCTGCCCAATAACGAAGGGGCCTTCCGGCCCATTACGGTCCGGGGACCCGAAGGCTGTGTCGTCAATCCGGTATTTCCCACCGCCGGGGGCTCCCGGATGCTGGTCGGACACTATCTGCCCATTCTGGTGTTCGGCTGCCTGGGGAGCATCGTTCCGGACCGCGTGATGGCCGCTTGCGGTTCGCCCATGTGGGGAATGAATCAATCCGGGGTTAACCGCGAAGGAAAACCCTATGCCAACATGTTTTTTTACAACGGCGGGATGGGGGCCACCTTTCGCCGCGACGGACCCACCTGCCTGAGCTGGCCCAGCAATGTTTCCTCCACCCCCATCGAATTGTCCGAACAGATCGCACCGCTCCGTTTCAAATACAAACGCCTGCGGCCGGATTCGGGTGGCCCCGGCAAATTTCGGGGCGGGCTGGGTCAGGAGATTTCCGTCGAAAGCCGATCGGACAGCCTGGTTGCCGTGTCGTTTCTGGCGGAACGGACGGTGTTCCCCGCTTTGGGCATCGAGGGGGGTAAGCCCGGGGCGCCGGGGGTGCTGAAGATCAATGGGGTCAAGGTGGATCCCAAGAAACAGTACGTGCTGAAGCGGGGCGAAACGGTCTACCTGGGCACCCCCGGGGGGGGCGGCCACGGCGACCCGGCCCTGAGGGACCCGCAAGCCTTGACCCGGGATGTTACCGATGGGTATGTCACCCGCAGATGCGACTATGAATAGTCTCCCCCCGGTTGGGTGGGGCCGGCAGGGTAGGGTCCCAAACCTGCGGCAATCCGGAAAGGCTATGTCCGAATCCCCCTGAGCTTTTCCCGGATAAACGGATAGTCCGCTTCGGCCCTGCCCACGGAGATCACGTCCCCCCGAATGTCTTTTAAGACCTGTTCGGGATCTCTTGCGGCCGGGTCCCCGAAACCACCGGCACCGGGGGTCCGGATGCTCACGATGTCCCCGGCCCGGAGGGGGATATTTCCCTTTTTGGCCGGAATCGAAATCTCGTTGGGGGTGTCCGGATTGAGCAGGACCCTGCCGGGCGCCCCCGGCTTTCCCCCGTGAATCCCCCAGGGGTTGGTTTTGTGCCCTTCGGATCGTGTGGTCAAAAAGGCGTCGTGCAGGGTCCGGATATCCCGGCGGAGCCCCATCCCGCCCCTGTATTTGCCCGAGCCGCCGGAATCCCGGACCAGCGAATACTGCTCGACGACAAGGGGGTACTCGCTTTCCAGTGCTTCGATGGGCAGATTGGATGTATTGTTGGTATAGACTTGAACCCCGTCGAGTCCATCCTTGTTGCTTCTGGCGCCGGATCCGCCCCCGAAGGTTTCGATGTAACAGAAATCTTTCCCCTTTTTGGGATCATGCCCGTAAAAAAGCCATGCGCCGGAGGTGGCGCAGGATCCGGCAACCACCTTTCCTTTGGGCATCGCCTGAAACAGTGCGCCCAGGATGACGTCCACCGCCTTCTGAACCGTATCCAGACGCACCCCCACCGCCGCGTTCGGCCGGGGATTCAGAATCGTTCCCAGGGGGGCATAGATGTCGATGGCCCGGAAAAAGCCCTCATTGGGCAGAATCTCCGGGTCGATGGCCGCCTTGAAGGCAAAATAGACCCCGGCCAGCAATGCGGAGCGCACCGCATTCATGGCGCCGGCCGCCTGCTCGCCGGTGCCGGTAAAATCCACCCTGGCGGAATCCCCTTTGATCGTAACTTTCACTCGGATCGGAACGGTGATATCCCGAATGCCGTCGTTATCCATATGATTGATGAATTCGTAGATACCGTCGGGAAATTCCCGGATTTTGGCTTTTATCCTGGTTTCGGTATAGCAGAGAATTTCATCGACGGCCGCCTGGAGGAATTCAGCGCCGTATTTTCGGCACAATTGGACGATGGGCTTTTCGGTGATGTAGTTGGCGGCAATCTGGCCCTTAGCATCGGCTTTTCGCTCTTCCGGATCCCGGCAGTTCCAGCAGATCAACTCGAGCATCTCTTCGTTCAGACGGCCCTCCGCCATGATTTTGACCAGCGGAATGCGAACCCCCTCCTCAAAAATGGACTGGCAGTCGGGGGATGTCGATCCGGGCACCCGCCCGCCGACATCCACGTGATGGGCCGTGTTGACCGCAAAAAAGATCAACTTATCCTCGAAGAATACCGGTGTGGTGATGGTGAAATCGGACAGATGGGAACTGCCGCCAAGGTACGGGTCGTTGTTGATGAAGACGTCTCCGGGCCGGATATTCTCGGGTCCGTATTTTTTGAGGATGCCCTCCCCGACGTTGAGCATGGAGCCCAAATGCATCGGAATATGGGTCGCCTGGGCCACCACCTGCCCCCGTGCGGACAGCAAGGCGGTTGAACAATCCCTTCTTTCCTTGATGTTCGGTGAAAACGCGCACTTGATCAGGGTGATGCCCGCCTGTTCGGCAATGGACAGCAGATTGTTGCTGATGACTTCCATCAAAATGGGATCGATGTGTCGCATCATGAAAAGTCCTTGTCATTACCACCAATTTGAATCCGGATATTCTTGAAGGCATCGACGACGGCCCTTTCCGTGGGGGGGACGATGATCGTCGAGCCCATCTGTTCGATGATCGCGGGTCCGTTGATCCGATTCTGTGGGGCCAACCCCTCCATTCCATAAATCGGGCACGTCACATACCCGGCTTGGGGATCAAAGCAGACCTTTCGATGCCCTTTGAGGGAGTTTTCGGGGGACGGCCCTCCTTCCGGGTAGGAAACCACATCGGCCTTGGGCACGAGTCCGTAGGCGGCCACCCGGTAATTGACGAACTCGACAGGGCTGTCGTAGAGGGCATAACCGTGGTTTTTTTTATGCTCTTCATGAAAGGCCGACAGGACCTGACCGAAATTTTGCGGTGTGAACCTCGACGCGTTCAGTTCGATTCGATATTCGTAGTTCTGCCGCTGATACCGCATATCGATAAATCGCTGAAGGATCCGCTTGGACGCGGGCACCTTTTCCTGGGACAGCCACTTGTCGGCCATGGATTCAAGATCGGGAAACATGCCGTTGATCTGTTCGATATTTTCCGTCGTTCCAAGAAGGATACGGGTCTTTACGAAGTCGGATCGAAAATCGGCAACCAGCAGTCCCAGGGATGAAAAGGTGCCCGGGCTTTCCGGAATGAGAACGCTTTGAATGCCCAATTCCTTGGCAACGGCAACGGCATGCAGCGGTCCCGCCCCTCCGAAGCCCAGCAGGGTAAATTCTCTCGGGTCGTACCCCTTGGCGACGGATATGTTTCGGATGGCCCTGACCATGTGGGCATCCACAATGGTGATGATCCCGGAAGCGGTCCGGTTCAGATCCATAGAAAGCGGTTGGCACAGGGTTCGTTCGATGGCCTCTCCGGCCATTTCGGGATAGATCGCCATTTTCCCCCCGAGAAAATATTCGGGGTTGATCCTGCCCAGGACAAGGTTCGCATCCGTTACCGTGGGGGTTCGGCCCCCCTTGTTATAACAGGCGGGCCCCGGGTCAGCTCCGGCGCTTTGGGGACCGACCTTGAGTGCACCCCCGTCGTCAATCCACGCCAGGCTGCCTCCCCCCGCGCCGATCGTGTCGATTTCGATCATGGGAATCTTTACGGGATATCCGATGATCTTACGGTCCGTGGTCATCTGGGGGATTCCGTTTTCGATGAGGGAAACATCCGCGCTGGTTCCCCCCATATCCAGGGTAATCAGGTTGCCCACCCCGATCTTGTTGCCGAGAAAGGCCGAGGCCATCACACCCCCCGCAGGACCCGACAGGGCGGTTTCGATCGGTTTTTCCCGTACGGAAAGACAGGACATGATTCCGCCGTTGGATTGGGTGATATAGGGGTCGGTTGTCAGGCCGATGGCGCGGGCGCGCTTCTGGAGCCGCTCCGTATAATTTCCCACAACCGGTCCGAGGTACGCACACAGCACCGTGGTGCTGAGCCGCTCGAATTCCCGAAATTCCGGGAGCACTTCGGACGAGAGGTAGAGGTAGAGGTCCGGGCAGCACGTTTGGAAAAAGGCTTTGACTTTTTGTTCGTGATCCGGTTTCAGGTATGAATATAGAAAACAGACGGCAACGGATTCGACTTTCTCCCCGATCAAGGCGTCCTTCACCGTCTGCAATTCCTCCAGATCCAGCGGGCGAAGCACATTGCCGTCCGCGGTAATCCGTTCGGATACTTCCTTTCTTAGGTGTCGGGGTACCAGCACATGGGGTTTGTCGGCATAGAAATCATACAGCTCGGGCCGGCGTTGCCGTCCGATTTCAAGAAGATCTCGAAACCCCCGGGTGGTGATCAGCCCGGTTTTCGCCCCTTTGAGTTCAATGAGGCTGTTGGTGGCCACGGTGGTGCCATGCCCCACGTAACAGATCTCCCTTCTGTCGATTTCCGTCAGGGCGATGACCTGTTCGATCCCGTCGATGATGGCATCGGAAGGCTCTTTCGGGGTCGACGGCACTTTCATGGACAAGATTTTTCCCGTTTGCTCGCAAAAGAGGGTAAAATCGGTAAATGTGCCGCCCGTGTCGATTCCCAGTCGATAGGTGAACGCGTTTTTCATATGTTCCTCACCCGAACCCTCCCATCGGCGCAGTCAAATGTGGCCCCCATCCCCATGGACAGATCCGTCATCAGCGCGGCGAAGGCCTCCGCCGCATCCGGGCGCAGGGTGGGGTAGCCCCCGCCGTCGAGCCGGATGGGCAGCAGGGTCAGCTGCTCCAGTTGGCCTCCCCGCACTCGCGCATCCACCAGAACCCCTTCCCGCCGCATCACTCCGTAAACACCGGCGGCGGTCATTCGCCCGCGAAAAGAGAGGTGGGGGCTGTTTCCCGAGGGCGGCAGGGGTTCAAAGACGAAGTTGCCGATGCTGTAAAATATCGGTCTGTCGCGGTAGAATTCCACGCCGTGGAGTCGATGGGGGTGATGGCCCAGGATCAAATCGCCCCCCGCATCGATCAAAGCCCGCCCCACCTCGCGTTGATAGTCCATGACGGCATCCTGCCCCGCCACTCCCCAGTGGGCGGAGATGACCGCAAAATCCGCCTGGGTTTTCAGCGCCCGGATCGCCGCTGCGGCGGCATCGACATCCATCTGAAGCGGGAAGGTCATTACGGGGGGGGCTGTGCCCGGCTGTTCCATGGCCAGCGGATTTTCCACGACAAAGGCTGGGGTGACATGAATCGGCGCGATGCCCGGCCTCTCCTCGGCTGCGGCAAACCCCTGGGGGAGCGTCGAAGCGAAGGCGAAAAATCCCACCCGCCCTCCGGGCCCTTCGAGAACCGCCGTTTCCCGGGCTGCCGCAAGGTTGCTTCCCGCTCCCACCTGCCGGAGATCGTGGCGGTTGAGAAGGGCGAGGGTATCCGCCAATCCCTCCACGCCGTAGTCGAGCATATGGTTGTTGGCCAGGCTGACGATATCCACCCCGAAGCCCAACAGATCCTGGATCTGGCCGGGATCCGCCCGCAGGGTGTTCTGCTTCTCCGCGCGAACGCCCCGTGCGGTAAGGGGGGCTTCAAGGTTTACAAAGGCGATGTCCGCTGCGTTCAGTTCGTTGAGCACCGCTGCGGTTTCCGGATGGGCGCAAACCGCCTCGGGGATCCGGCCCTGTGCAAACCAGTCGCCTGCTGCAAGGAGTCGTGTGGTGCCCCGGTTGTTCATTGAATATGCCCCTTATCTTTTCCCGTTGGATGATCGATGTTCATTCTTCGTATCTTCCCCAAGACCGCTTTTTCGTTTACTTTACGGCGGACCAGGTGCGCCGGGTGAACCATATGGACACCGCCGCCATGGCCATGAAGCCCCAGAAGATGGGCCGGTGGAAGAGCAGCATCGGGGAAAGCTCGATGACCTGCCGGGCCGACCGTTCGATCAGCGGGCCCAGGACATAGGCCAGCACCAGCGGCGCCAGCGGCCACTGGGCCCGGGACAAGGCCCAGCCCAACAGGCCGAAAATGATGCAGACCCAGACATCGAACAGGCTGCTTCGAATGCTGAAGGATCCCACCAGACACAGGATCAGTACCGTGGGGGTGAGTATGGGCTGGGGGATCGTGGCCAGCCGCGCCCAGAGGCCGACCAGCGGCAGATTGAGCACCAGCAGGATCACATTGGCCACAAAAAAGCTTCCGATGACGGTCCATGTGAATTTGGCGTGAACGGTGAACAGCAGGGGGCCGGGAATCAGGCCATAGACCGTCAAGGCCGCCAAGATGAGGGCCATGGTCGGTCCGGTGGGGATGCCGAGGGTCAACAAGGGAAGCAGGTTGGACATGGCTGCGGCATTGTTGGCCGCTTCGGCCGAGGCCACGCCCTCGATGGCGCCCTTGCCGAACCGGTCGGGTGTTTTGGACCGTTGTTTTTCGAATGAATAGGAAAGAAAGGAGGTTACGGACGGCAGCATGCCCGGAAGCAGCCCGAGGGGCAAACCGATGGCGGTTGCCCGGGCTCCCGCGGCCAGGCCCGCGCCCAATTCCCGACGATCGGGCATGAGCTTGCCCAGCCGGTATTTTTCGAAATGGTCGGTCTTCTGTTCGAAGACCCGGAGCATTTCGCCGACCCCGAACAACCCGATCATGACCGGGACGATGTCGAAGCCCTCCAGGAGCCTGTCGCTGCCGAAGGTCAGCCGGCCGAAGTTGGCAGAGTCATCGTAGCCCACCGATACCAGGATCATTCCGATGACCGCAACGATCGCACCGCGGATCAGCGAGCGCCCCGAGAGACCCGCAATGGCGGTAAGGCTGAAAAGACCCAGACCCAGGTATTCCGCCGGGCCGAACTTGAGGGCGAGACGGGCTACCGACGGGCCGAGCACCGCGATCATGGTGGAACCCGCGATGCCCGCCATAAAAGACACTATGGCCGCCACGGCCAGCGCCGGCCCGGGCCGGCCCTTCTTGGTCATTTCGTAGCCGTCCAGTGCCGTTACCACCGCCGAGATTTCACCCGGCACGTTCATCAGGATGGCCGTGGTCGATCCCCCGTACATGGCGCCGTAGTAGATCGCCGCCAGGGTGATGATCATGCCTGTGGGCGGAAGGTAGGCGGTAAAGGGAAAGAGAATGGCCACCGAAGAGACGGGACCGATACCCGGAAGAACCCCCACCAGGGTCCCGATCAAACACCCGGCGAGAGCAAAGATGAGGTTTTCAATCGTGCAGGCGGTGAGAATGCCGCCGAAAAATGCCTCCATGGGGTCGTGATCCTTTCCGGTTTCAATCCACAGGTCTATGGCCAGGGAAGAATGCCCCGGGGCAGAATGATGACGAGCCGGTCCCACAGCCAGGCCGAGCCGACCGCAAGCGTGACGGCGAACAACAGGCTGGAGCGCCATCGGTAGCCGCCGAGGATCCGCACATATGCCAGGGCAGCCAGCACCGTACTCAAAAGGTAACCCAGGAGGGGCATCAGCAACGCATAGGCGGCCAGGATTCCGATGGCAACGGCCACCAGGCCCCCCCCTTCCTGGTGAATCCATCTGGCGCCGGGCTCCCGAATCAGATACAGAAGGGTAAGAACAGCCAGGATCGTACCCAGAAGAATTTCATAGCCCCCGGCCTCGATGGCCCGCAGGTGCGCGTGGTAGCGGCCCGCAAGATGAATGCCGTCGGCGATCACAACGATCGCCAGGGTAAACAGCACCACCAGCTCGATGGTTTTGATGCGCACAGTTCGCGTATCCTCTTGTGCCCGGGGAGCGGGGCACCCGATGCCGGGCGTCCCGCGTGTTCCACGCTTGGGGCCGGTGGCCCCGAGCGATTACTGCTTTCCGAACTTGGCAGCGAGTTCCCGGTAGAGATCCGCCTCTTTGAGGACGAAGTCCCGGGTTTCTGCAGGCGGTTTGTAAAACGGGTAGCTTGCCATCTTTTCGAGGTCTCTGGTGAAGGCCGGATCCTGGCAGATTTTCCGTACCGCCTGGTCCAAACGATCCAGGACCTCCTTGGGCAAACCCACAGGCCCGGAGACACCGTACCAGTTAACCAGACTCAACCCGGGAAATCCGGCTTCCTTTGCGGAAGGAACGTCGGCAAGCGCGGCCACCCGGTTATGCCCGGTGACCGCCAGGGCCTTGAGATCCCCCGAGTTGACCAGGGAGATGACCGAGGCCGCACCGCCCCCGCCAAGCATCACGTGCCCCCCCGCAACCGACACATTGCCCGGGCCCACGCCCCGGAAATCCACGGGCTTGGTCTGGGTGGCATCGACCCCTGCCAGCTGAAACATCTGGAGCGTGACCATATCTGTGAAACTCGATCCTCCGATGCGAGCCCATGTAAAGGCCGCGGGGTTCTTTTTGGCCGCTTCCAGCATGTCGGCAAGGGAATTCCAGGGGGACTTTCCGTTGACCACGATCGCGTTGGGACCGCTCACGATGAGCGGGCCGAAGGACCGATCTTCAATTTTGAAGGGTAGATCTTTGAGGGTGGCCTTGATGGCGCTGACGGCCTGCTGTTCCTGGAGCAGGATGTACCCGTCGGGGGGTGCTTTCAGCACGTAATTGACCGCCGGGATCTGGTTGCCGCCGGGTTTGTTGATCACATTGACCGGGACCCCCAGTTCCTTGGACATGTATTGGGCAACCAGCCGTGCGACCACATCGCTGCCGCCGCCGGGGGAGAACGACACAACCCATTGAATCGCCTTTTCGGGCCATGCCGCCTGGGAATCCACCGGAAGAAGTGATAACAGCAACGCCAAAGCCACGATCGGTGTTCCCCATCCTAAAACCTTTCTGGATTTGAGAACCATAAACCGCCTCCTTTCAGTGATAAGGATTGTGTTGGTGGCTAGCGAACCCGAAGCCCGGAATTCCTGACGACGGTAATGTTTAAAAAGAGCCAGTGGCATCGCGGTATGAGATGAAGCGATAACCGGGTTTACGAAAATGTTGAATTTTCCGCTTGATTCAGGTTCGCTTGGGTCGAATACAGATAAATCGATAGAGAAGTATCGGAGAAAAGTCAACAGGAATTCTCGGCGATTATTTTATTGACAACGGTAAAGGCTTTTGGTATCGACTAAAATATTGCAGGTTCTCTTCCGATGTTCTGAGATCCATCTTTTCTATTAAAAACGCTCACGCTTATCATGTATTTGCCCGTACCGGTCTGTCTTTGACCGGGGAAGTTGCGTTCGCAAAATGTGCGGCCCCAAACAGGTACTCTTGGTGTGAACCCGTCTGAAAAGGCGTTCCGTTAATCCATTTTCACCCAGAAGCTTTCTGGAGGGAGGAGCAAACCATGGAGTCGAACCCGATCCGACCGTTTCGTCTGAGGATCGCCGTCACGATGGCGGCGGTGGTGCTGGCCGTCATTTGGGGGACGATGGACCGCAATGCATGGGCCCAGGACAAGCCCCAGCGCGTCGTGGTGCGCTTCAACGCCGACTTCCCGCCCCCGCCGCATCCGGCCGCGCTGGCAATGAAGTATTTTTCCGAACGGCTGCCCCAGGTCCTCCCGGGCAGCCAGGCCAGGGTCTATTATGCCGGCGCCCTGTACACCATTCCCGAAACCTTCGAGGCGCTGCGGGCGGGCAACCTGGAGATGTCCTGGATGCAGGTCGGCAAGGCGGCGCCGGTGGATCCGTGGATGATGGCGATCGTAGGCCCGGGGGTGTTGACCACGGTCGGGGCGGTTGAAAACATCGAGGAGTTGCAGACTTACCAGATGCTGGTCGACCGGCTCGAGACCATCCAGGGGATCAAGGTGTTCGGGTCCGCGCACATGAGCTTCGGCATGGGAGCCGGCGGCAGAAAGCGCTTTTTGAAGTCCACCGATTTTGCCGGGCACAAACTGCGCACCATGACGCCGATCGAAAACGCTTCCTTCGAGGCATGGAAAGCCTCACCCGTGGTCATGGCCATGGGGGAGGTGCCCAGTGCGCTGCAGTCCGGGGTCATCGACGGGCTGATGACCAGCATCGGCGGGTGGATCAGCGTACGCGAACAGGCGCCCTTCTACACGATGGGGGGCGCCGGTGCGTTTGTCGGCGATTACTACATGGTCAGCTCCAGCCGGCGTTGGTGGGAGAAGCTGAACCCGGCCACGCAGCAGGTGCTGGAGGATCTGATCAAAGAAACGATCAAGGTGCAAAAGGAGCTCAACTGGTGCGTCGATAAGATGACCTACGAAAAATACGGCACCAAAGACCCCTCCAAGCCCGGGGTCTACTGGATGACCCCCGAGGAGGTATCCGCCTTGACGGAGGCCGCGGGGGAAGCCCCGGCCAACTTCGTCAAAAGCAAGACCCCCAAGGCGGTCGACCGCTGGGTCGATCTCTTCATCAAGGAAGGGCGTGAACTCTCCAAGAAGCACCCCCCGGGATCCTGCTGGATCGAGACGGTGGACTGCTCGAAGTATGCCGACAGGATCATCATCCGCTGACCGGAGGGCGCATGCAAAGGGCATACGAGATCTGGTGCACGTTCCAGGATAGGGTCCTGGCTTACGTGGCCGCAGGGGTGCTGCTGGTATGTTCGCTGATCGCCGTCGGGGAGGTGCTCCGGCGGTATGTGTTCGGGGTGTCCTTTTACTGGCAGCAGGACGCCGTCATCTACTTCATCCTGAGCGCGGTGTATATGGTGTTCTGCATCGCCCAGCGCCACGATGCACACCTCAACGTGAACCTGTTTTTGGGCCTGCTTGAAAATCGCGGGGAGGGCGCCAGGCGGGCGGCCGAGGTCATCAGGATCGTTGCCCGCCTGATCTCGCTTGTCTTTCTGGTCGCCGTGGTCTGGTGGGGTATCCCGGAGGCGCTCACGGGCCAGCGCTTCAACAGCCGCACCGAGAGCCTGATCCTTCCCCTCTGGCCGTTTTTGTGGGTCCTGCTCGCCGGGTTCACGTTGATGGCGGTGTCTGTCGTATTCCAGCTGTACAGCGAAATCATGAAGCTGCGCGGCCGGGAAGGGCTGGTGGAACCGGAGGGCGCGCGCGGGGCGTTTCACTAAACAGGCACGATTGTATCAGTCCTTGCGCGGTGGGGTTCCGCGCGCCCCATGCAAAGAGGGCCTGCGGGTTCCACACGGCGGGATCGGCCGGAAAAGAGGAGATACCTATGGTAATTGTCGGGGTCGTCGTCCTCGCGCTCCTGGTGATCGGCGTTCCGATCGGGATCTCGCTGAGCATGGGCAGCGCGGTCTTCATCCTCTTCGATCCGCTGCTCGAGCCTTCAACCATCTTCCGCGCCTTCTTCAGCTTCCTGGCGCACTACTCGCTGATGGCCATCCCGCTGTTCATCTTTGCGGGCTTCCTCATGGAGCGAACGGGCCTGGTCAAGAACCTCTTCGCCTTTGCCGACGCGCTGGTGGGATGGATGCCCGGGGGCTTTGCCGTGGCCACCGTGGCCGCCTGCTGCATGTTCGGGGCGATCTCGGGATCGAGCGTCGCGATGGCCGCGGCCATGAGCGTGATCGCCATTCCGGAAATGACCAAACGCGGCTATCCGAACTGGCTGGCGGCCGGGGTGGTCGCCGCCAGCGGCGGCATCGCCATGCTCATCCCGCCCAGCATCATCCTGATCCTTTACGGGGTGGTGACCGATACCTCCATCGTGAGCCTGTTTTTTGCCGGCATCATCCCGGGTCTGCTCCTCGGGTTGAGCAATGTCGTGGTCCTGCTGGCCGTGGGCCCTTACCTGAGACTGCCCCGCAGCTCCTTCAAGCTGCGCCGGCTCCTCCAGGCGAGCAAGGGGGCGGTGCCGGCGCTGGGCATGTCCATCGTGATTCTCGGGGGACTCTACGGGGGGGTGTTCACCCCCACCGAGGCTGCCGCGGTGGCCTGCGGCTACGCCCTGGTCTACGGCCTGATCACGGGCCGGGGCGAATTCATTCGGGAGCTGGTGCCCACCACTTGCCGGGCCCTCAACCTTACCGCGGTGGTTCTTTTCCTGGTGGGCTGTGTGGGGGTCTTCCAGTTCCTGGCCGCCAATCTCTACTGGCCCCAGACGCTGGCGGAGATCGTGGCCGGTTGGGGATTGCCCCCCCTCGGTTTCATTTTTGCGTTCATGTTCGCCGCGCTGATACTCGGCATGTTTGTCGACGGCATCGCGCTGGTGTTGATGACGATGCCGGTGGTTTTTCCCGTCGCCTGGGCGTTGAAGATCGATCCGATCCACCTGGGCATCGTGCTCACCATCGCGGTTGAAATGAGCGTGGTCACCCCACCGGTGGGGCTGAACCTTTTCGCCGTGAGCGGTACCTCGCGCATACCCATTACCGTGGTCGTCAGAGGCGCCATCCCGTTTTTCTGCACCGATGCGATCGTGCTGCTCCTGGTCATTTTCTTTCCGGGGCTGGCGACCTGGCTGCCCGGTCTGATCGCAACCCCCGTGTTCAAGTAAACGGGCTGTCGTGTCGGGATTCAGGCCACGTCTCCTGTCCCCGCGGGGAATTAATATACTTACCCGGTGCGGTCCAGCTCGTCACGAAGCGCCAATACCGCGTCCATCAAGGTGTCGATGACCTGCCCGGTGACAAAGGGGGTCGTGATGTAGGATTTTAACGCGGCGATCGGCCTGCCGTATCGGGTTTTCCGGTAGCATTCGGTCAGCGAGAGCGCAGCGCAGCGGCCCTTGCGGGATTCCTCGGCGATCCGGTAGTAGAGCCGGCGGTTGTAGTCGTTGTAACGCTCAAGGTCATCGGCAAAAGCGCTGTCCTCTGTCTCCCGCCGGTACTGGACCCGGGCATCGACCCCCTTGGGGTAGATCCGGAACAGGCTGACCGGCCCGAAATTGTACCGGTTGAGCAGGACGCACCCGTCGGCCGCTTCGATTTTTTTCCGCAAGCGGATCGCCATCTCCACCGGATGCCCGAGCAGTACCCGCAAGCCGTCTTTGCCGAGAAACCGCAGGTTCGCCAGTGCGCTGAACACCCCCGTGGCGGATCGGCTGGTTTCCAGCGTGTAGAGCCCCGGGTGATAATTTCCCACGTGGAAGACGTAAGGGATGCTCTCTTTGCTCCTTGCGATATGCCGGATGTCGTCCATCTCCTTGAGCAGGCAGAGCGTGGATATGTAGGGCGCGTAGCCGGTCTTGTGAAAGTCGATGCCGATGGAGTCGGCCAGGTTCATGTGCCGAACGTTCAGGTAGGTGTCCAAAATGGACCGGAGCGCATCCCGGGAAAACCCCAGGGGGTTGCCGTCGAAATCATAGTCGTTGAACACGCTGTAGGCCCAGCCGATGGCGGCATCGGCGTGGATGTGGGGCCGGTGGGAAAGGCGGTAATCGGTCACGATCCGGTCCCGCAGCCCGGCGATGAACCGGATGTCGTCGACCCCGAAGGCATCGGTGGTGCCCATGGTGCAGATAAAGCCGCCGATGGTATGCCCCGCATCCAGCAGCCCGCGGACGGTTTCTTCGGTTTCGTGGAGCAAAATGCCGTTGTCCGCATCGGTGGGGATCGATACGAGGTTTTTGGTCCCCAGCCCCGACCAGCTCATCGCGTTGTATTTGCAGGAATGCGCGTGCTCGGAGGCGATGATCTTGACGTCCCGGCGGACCCCGTTTTCGGCCGAGTCCGGCAGGGCCTTTGCCAGCATGAGTTTCAGCGCGTAGAATACCGCCCCGGACCCGCCGTAGGTGGAGATCCCCAGCGAGCGGCTGGTGTCATAGCCCACCATGCCGCCGACGATGGCGGACAGCTCCACTTCGGCCTCGGCAAAGCGCCGGCTGCTCTCGTCCGCGGCCATGTTCGGGTTGGCCATCGCGGCCAGCACGTTGGCGATGAGGGCCGGAAGCGGCACCGGCGAGGTCACATTGATCTGCTGGAGGGGGTGGTACCACCAGTCGACCCCGTTGAGATAGGGGACCATCAGATCGATCACCGCTTCCACGCTGCGCATCCCATCATCGAGCGTCGCGGCCCGGGCCCGGTCATAATCGTTGGCAATGATCCGGCCCAGGTGCGGGGTATCCCCCTTGAGCCGGTCCAGCCGGTCCAGGGCCCGGGTGACGGCATCGATGGCATAGGCGTCGTGGACCGGGTCCGACATGGGCGATGGAAAACCTTTACGGATCCGGTCCAGCAGGGCTTGGTAGGCGGTCTGTCCGTGTGGCATGGGCTTACCCCTGAGAAACGGTATGGATTCATTCGATCAGGGCCGGATCATACACCGTTACCCGAAAGCGCTGCAACCGGAATGCGCAAAACTCCGGGCGGATCGTGGGTGCGGACCCGCGCCACCCGGGCAGCGGGGCATGCGGACCTGACTTCCTGAATGTTGACATTCCTTTTCTTGCCGATCGCTGGTACCCGGCTGTGCCGCAACCCTATGAGAAACATGGGAATTTGCTGTGCCAAGCTGGGGAAAAGCAGCTTGCACTGTCCGCGTTTGACAAAGCCCTCGACATCGATCCGGACTATGAACCGGCAAGGATGAACAAACAGGCAACGGAGGAGATCAAAGAGGGCGAACCCCTGCCG
>ENA-OSEO01002901-OSEO01002901.1-sediment-metagenome-genome-assembly--contig:-NODE-2901-length-22218-cov-12.621200_pt1 | contig 22218 bp, 20 predicted proteins | sample MGYA00237883_ERZ534232 | MGnify/ENA metagenome assembly ERZ534232
GAAAATACAAAAAGACGTCAGAAATGATTTGACAGGTGACCCCATAGAAGGATGGGTAGAGCGGAGCGAAACCCATCGACCGAAGATGCGCCTTAAACCGGAATATTGGAATGTTGGAATAATGGAATACTGGGAAAACTCTGTTTGTCCGTGCTCCTCCTCCGAGGTTGTTCCTCCCTTTCTTAAAGGGGAGGCTGGGAGGGATCTGGTTTAATCCTCAGCGGCCAAATGAAAAGGGCAGGCACCCGTAGGGCCTTCCCTTTGTGCTTTGCTCATAAATGGGGTCCATCCTCCTTCGCACGAAACGTGGCGCCGTATTCGCACCGTACATGGAGACCGGTTTTGGTGACTTCTCTTCTTCGCTATACCACTTTCTCTGCTCTGGGCAGGAAGATGGTGAAGACAAACAGGGTAACGAGGACAAGACCGCCGCAGATCCAGTACACGGCCGGGTATCCGTAGCTTCCTGCCACAAAACCCAGAGCCATGGACCCGACAGTGATCCCCACGTCCATGAAGGACATGAAGAAGGCCAGGGCGCTCCCCCTCTCATGAACCGGGGCGTAATCCACCACCAGGGCATTCAGGGTGGGAAGGAATGACCCGAAGCTGAGACCGAAAAGAAAGCTGATCACTGCCAGGAACCAGAGAGTGTGGAGAAAGGGCAGCATCCAGACCGAGAGTGTTAGAAGGGCCATGCAGGGGATGATGATCTTGCGGCGGCCGATCCGGTCCGACAGCCTGCCTCCGATCACCCGGCTTAAAATGGTGCTGAACGCAAACACGGTAAAGAAGATTCCGAAATCGGGCAGATTCCTCTGTGGAGCGAACAGCGGGAGGAAAGTGAGTACCGCGCCATAGCATGTTGCTCCGCTGAGAAGCGCCAGAGAAGGGATGAGGACCGCGCGTCGGCCGCCCACCTTCAGAAAACCCCGAGACTTCAACCCCGACCGGGCCGGCGGGCGGATGTCGGCCACCAGCATTATCGCCACGAACGAAACGGATGCGGTAAGAGCGCCGAGAAAAAAGAGGTACTGGAAGCTGCCGCCGCTCGAAAGCACGTGCGTGCCCCATGCCGGGAAGACGGCCATTCCCAGGATATTCGCTACCCCGAAGATGCCGATGACTTCCCCTCTTCGGTGCGGCGGGGCCATGTCGGCGATATAGGCCATGGCTGCAACCAGGTAAGCGGCGTGGGCAAACCCGTGTGCAATCCTGACCAGGTAAAGGGGAACAAGGGTACTGACAGCCATGTAAACGAGAGGGAAAAGAACAAAGAAGCCGCTCCCCAGCAGCATGAGGGACTTTCGGCCTCGAATGTCGGACATGTTTCCAAAGTAGGGCCGGACCACAACAGATGAAAAAGTGAAAAAACCCATAATCAGACCAACCTGGCTTGTGGTGCCTCCCAGGGAAACCACGTACTGAGGCATTGCGGGAACCAGGATGTAAAAACTCCCAAAGTAGCAGAAGTTGGCCAGGCAAATGAGGATGAAATCCTTGGACAACAAGCGAAATTGCGGTTGCCGACTCACTGTAAACCCCAGGGGACGTATTTATTGGAAACCTGTTGCCCGGTCTTGCAGGACAAAGCCTGAAACAAGGAAAGCGAAAAAGCATAAAGCAAACAGAATCGTGCGACAAGATATTTTGAAACAGTCTTTCTGCAGGCTAATAGCTGCAGGTGTCCAGCTCACCTTGAGCGGGAGCTTGCTCCTGCAAGGTGACTTGAGACGGCACGGACCATCAAGTTTGTCCATGGGGCCTGGAATCAGAAGAAGAGATACGGAGGCATTTCCAACCGCGATGAAAATGCCTCCGTCACAGATCGATCGGCGGGTGGGTTATTGGTTTTTAATCTGCCCTCCTGAAGGAGGCGGCTGCTGCTGTCTGCGCGGTTGCATACCTGGGGGCGGTTGCTGTCCTCCGGGCTGCCCGCCCTGAAAACCACTCTGGAAATAGCCGCGAACTTTTGGTTCCCACTGTTGCTGTCGAGTGATCTGAGCTTCGTCAAAGCTTGGAGAGTTTTGAAAAGCCTGCTTGTCCAGATCGGCAGACAGGCTCTTGTCCTTCTGATTGGCCTGGATGAGTTGCGCCGGCAAAGGATGCAGTTTATCTGACTCATCCTGAACCACGACGTACATGGGCCTGCCTTCCTGACTGGTAAATAGATCCGTTACCTGTCCCAGTTCTTCCCCGTCTTTGCCTACGATCTTCTGGTCCAGGAACTCCCTGGCTTGTTCCGAATCCAGCTGAGCGAGCGGCATGGCGGACTCTTTCCTGCCGCCTTCAGCCGCTTTCTGTGAGCCGCCCTTTTCGCCTGAATCCCTTTTTCCTTCGGAATACTTCTGGACCTCGGATTGATTCACCTCCGCCCTCAACTGGTCGACGTTCGGAGTTGATTTGATCTTGTCCCAGGGAACGGCCACTTTTTCGCCGCCGATACCGAGCAGTCCGCCGGTAGAAAGGATGACATACTCAATCTTTCCATCTTTTCCGATGATCAGATCTTCCGCGGTCCCGAGCTCCTTCCCATCTTTGGATATAATCTTCTTATCGAGGACGTCGGATGATTTTTGAGCCCATTGAAGCTGTCCCTGGCCGGACTGCGCAGGCTGTTGTTCCTGTTTCGTCAACCCTGCTTGGCTCTCCTGAGACTGCATGGACTGACTTTGCTGTGACCGTTGCTGCTGAGCGAACACATTGGCCGCCAGCAACACACTCACCAGCAAGAGAATTGGCACCATAATGACGTTTTTCATTGCCGGAACTTCCTTTCGTTATTTTTGAAACAACCTAAAACCATTGACGGTGGATCACAATAAAGGAACTCTGTTATTTCAGACGAGAGAAAGTAGAAAACCGCAGGACGATCATGCTCGAGATGACGGTGAACAGTGAAGGAACTACAGGGGGAATATGGTTCCCCGGCAGTTCATAAAAAGAAGCTCGGGTCCGTAATCGCCCAATGACAGTGCGCTGACCGATGCCGGCCGGATGACCAGTCTCGTGATCATATCCAGACAAATTCCCATGTAGTGGGCAATGGCCACCCGGATCACATCCCCGTGGGTGACCACGGCCAGGATTTTTCCGGAATGGCCCGCCCGGAGCCCTTCCAGGGTTTTGACCACCCTGGCCTGAACATCCACGAACCACTCGCCTCCAGGAATCCTGGTGGTGCTTCGGTACCGGTTGTACCGGATCCAGAGCGGGTCGTCCCTGAGAGATTGGATCTCCCTTCCGGTCCAGTCGCCATAATCAATTTCTACCAAGCCCTCCAGTATCTGCACCGTCTTTCCGGAGGCAGAGGCAAGGTGCTGTGCTGTCTCGCGCGTCCGTTCAAGTGGGCTGGTGAAAATCGAGTCTATTCGGATTGCCGATAAGCTCCTCGCCAGATCGGCCGCTTCAGCCTTCCCTTGACTGCTCAGATGGACACCGGAACTCCTTCCTGCCAGTGTGTCCCCCACGAGGTCCGTGTGCCCGTGTCGAATCAGGAGAAGGGTTGTCATTGCGCTGTTCCTCCGACAACTCGAGGAATAGCACAGTGTGAAGAATAGCGAGTGACTACCTCTTCGGCGAAATAGGCAAATTCCTCGAGGACCAGGGGAGGGCTTGTATAGCAGGGCCTCCTGCCCCGGGAAGGAGGTGTGAAGCAGAGGGTCAGAGTGACGTCGAAATCCCTCAGGGCTTCCATTTGCCGGTCAAACCACCTGCATGCTTCCGGGCGATGCCAGTCGGCCCAGCTCACACCTGTACGCAGTTTCTTCACGCCGATTTTCCGAAGCCACTCCAACGCGGAATCCAAACGGGGATCCTCATAGTGGAACCACTGGCAGATGCCCATTCTCGGATCGAAGTGATGGAGGGCGGGCTTCGGAGTGCCGTCAGCACGGATCAATCCCATGTAATAATGCCGGTAATATGCGCTCCCTTCGCTTTCCTTGTGCCTGGTGGTGGCCTCCCACGTAGGGGGAAGATCCAGGAGGCTGTACCAGAAAATATGTTCGACCCGTTCGATCAGGAGCTCCGTGGTACGGTTGAGGCCGAAAACCTGGACCTCGTCAGCACCGAAGTCGGAGACTCCCACCTCGGTAATCCATACCGGAAGCCCTGAAGCTTCTTCGATCTCCCTTACCTTCTCGGGCCACTCGTCGATCCGCCAGTGATTCCAGTCCAGGGGAAAGCCATGCACTGCCACGGCGTCCAGGTGATCCAGAAGACCGTACCCCCTCAGCAAGGATGTGAAGCTGGTATCGATCGGCGACATGCCGCCCAGAACCAGTTTCATTTGCGGGCATATCCGGCGGATCGCATCCGCCGCCATCATGGTCATGGCGGCAAATTCCTTCCACCCCGGATCCATATGGAAATCCCAATGAGAGAGATTGTTGGGTTCGTTCCAGAGTTTGATCGCCGTTATCACGTCAACCCCCTAACTAGTAGAATCTATGGATGAACCCGTGCGTCGTCTCCTGTCTGAAAACCACAGATATCGGATCCACAAAATCAGGAAAAGCACCTCCACTGCCGCGTCCAGGAGATAAACGCCCGGGATCTGACCGGTCAGGGCGAAGAAGATGTCTGCGCCTGCCAGCACAACGGCAACCCCTATGCCCAGAGCCGCTGTTTCCACGCTGCGCTGCCTGCGATGCGCAGCAGCGAGCATCAGAACGATCCCAGAAACGATGAGCATCAACCCCATTGTCCGCACAAGCCAGAGATCGGTCTTTGGTCCGGTGAATGCCAGAAATCCGTTCATGTAAACGATAGGCCAGAGTCCGGTCACGAAATAGTAAAGTCCCTGAATTGCTGAAACCATTTGAGTTCACCTCTACTGATGGTCTTGCGGGGAACATCGGGACTGGGGCAATATCCCCTCGCCTTCAGGTTAGAATCCGAACTTGTGCGTTACACATTTACCGTAACCGTTCGGCGCCGCTGAACCCCTGATTTTCCTGCCCAGCGCTCCATCACATTCCGCTCAAGGTCGGCGGCGCGGTGCTTTGCCGTATGGGAGGCAAGGACCTTCTCTCTTGCACGGATGCTGATTTCGGTGATTCTCTCCTCCGGCATGGTTTTCAAAATGTCGAGGACCTCGTCTGCGGATCGGACGGGCAGGATTTCCTCGCCTGGAACAAAGAAGTGATCGAGCCCGTCCCATGGGTCGGTGATTATCACCGTTCCACAGGCAGCCGCCTCGAAAATCCTGACACTAGGCGAATAGCCTGCCCGGACCATGCTGGATCTGGTTACATTGAGCGTGAAACGGAGAGAGTTGTAGAAGCCGCGATGATCCGGCGGCGCGATATGATCGATCCTCCTGACGTTGGGAGGCCAAAGGATCTGTGGAGGAAACTGAGGGCCCGCCACAACGAAACGTCCTTCGGCCCATCGGCTTGCAGGGGAGACAAGAAGAATGTTCAGGGAATCCTGCCGATCGCTGCTGTAGGTTCCGAGATAACCAAGATCCCAGGCGGAGTCTTTCTGTTCCGGATAATAGAGAGCGGGATCGACGGAGCAATATAAGGGCAAAGCCGACTTTGCGCCGTATGCACGTTCCAGGCGGTCCAGCACCGGGCCGCCGGTGAAGGAGAGGTACATGTCGAACCGCGGTATCAGATCCGGGCGGAGATAGGCGCAGTCTCCGCTCTTCAGCTTTTCAATAGTGACCGGGGTGTCGATATCGTAGAAGGCCTTCAGTCCTTTTGATACACCGACCATCCACTCTCCAACAGCCGCTCCGTCGGGGACGTACGATCCGAGCATCACCAGATCCGCATCTCTGATCTCCTCCCCGAATTGTTCCTTCAACTCTTCAAGATCCTTGTACACGGAGACCCGGCAGTAAGGCAGGGTCTCCGAATCCCGGTTCTGTGCATACCAGGGAAGGTTGCGCTCCAGAAAATGAATCCGGTGTCCCCTCTCTGAAAGCTCCCGCACAAGACCCCTGTATGTGGTGGCATGACCGTTTCCCCATGATGAAGTGATCGACAGACCCAGAATGACGATATTCATCCCCATCTTTCAACCCTCGTATGTCTCTTCAAAGATCGTTTCCACCTGCGCTCCCCTCATGGCATACGTGTGCTCCAGGAGAACGCGTTTTCTTGCAGCCTTTCCTATCTGCCTGGCGCGGGAGGGTGTGAGGCTGCTCAGCTCGGCAATGACTTCATCGCCGTTTCTGCACACGAGACACTCCTTTCCCGGTTCAAGAAAGGTTTCGATGCCCTCCCATGCGTCTGTGAGGAGGCAGCTTTCAGCGCCCGCCGCCTCAAAGACCCTGGTGGCCGGCGAGAACCCGTACCTGGCCATGCTTTCCCTGCTGATGTTGAGGACCGCTAGCGGCGAGCAGTTGAACGCATTATGATCCCTGGTATAGATATGGCCGAAGTAGACGATGTTCTTCATCTCCTGCACTGCGGATTCCCACTCGTTCCCGCCCAGAAGAAAGCGGTGGCCGTTCATTGCTCCGGCTGCCTTGAAGAAGAACTCATGAACGCGTTCTTCCCGATCCGGCATCCGGTTTCCGAGGAACCCCAAGAGACCCTTGAACCGATCATCGCACTCCACGGGGAAATGGGTGGAAGGGTCGAGCGCGTTGTAGACGGGCACACATCTTTTGGCGCCGAACTCCTCGTAGGCTTTCACCACAGGGGGGCCGCCTCCATAGGTGAGGACGAGATCGTATTCCGGGATCAACGCGCGAAAGAGGTCGTTTTCATTCCGGCCCACACGATCGAGAGTCGCAGGAGCGTCCACGTCCCAGAACACCCGAAGCACGCCTTTCATGCCCGCAACGGCCTCTTCCAGAAGCCCGTCGAAAACACCCACACCGCTGGCCTTGATCACGATATCCGCATTTGCCGCGCGGCCGACCATTTCCTGAACAGCTGAATCGTTGTCCGCGCTGTAGACCACGCTCTGTGCATACCCGGGATCGCCGATGTCCCTGTGACTCTGCCGATCGTAGGCATCCGGTTCGTAGAAGGTTGTGTGGTGACCTCGATGGTGGAGTGCGCTTATGATGCCGCGGTAATATGTGGCTGCGCCGTTCCAGTAGGCGGATACCAGGCTGGAGCCGAAAAACGCGATGGAGAACGATCTCATTTCCTATCCCTCTACTGAGTATTAAAAGAGTCTTACTTTTATTCCGGCCTTAAGAAAGAATGTCTCTCGCTCGCTCACCACGCCCATGGCGGGATTCGCTAGGAGAGAAAGTGCTTTTCGTTTGCGCCAGAATCCTTTCATAGAGATCCACATATCCCTTTGCCATGCTCTCCGGCGTGTAGCGAAGAGCCCTTGCCGCTGCTCTGCGGGCCAGTTTTTTGATTTGGTCAGGGTTATGAATGAGGTGGTTCAAAACCGCAGAAAGGACATCGGGCCTCTCCGGAGGAACGTACACGGCCGCATCCTTCCACACCTCCCTCAGAGTGGGGATATTGCCCAACACCAGTGCGCAACCCGACAGAGCGGCCTCGAGGGCGGTGAGCCCGAATGGCTCGTATCTTGCCGGCAGAACGTAGATCGATGAACGGCCCAGCCACTTCGACATCGCACGGGTCGAGATCCGTCCCAGGTGAACCACGTTTTTCAGGCACCGTGTCCCTCCGTCCGGATGATCGGTTTCACCGGCCACATAAACAGGCCAGGCAATCTCGCCCGCCGCGCATTCCAGTGCAGCCGTATTCTTGGCTTCGTCCCAGAGCCTCCCGGCTGAAAAAACAATGGACGCTTTCTCTCCCGGCCTGAAGTCCAGTCTGTCTCTGCCGTTGTGTATGGGGGCGCACGAGTTGAATGGGCCATAGATTTCCAGAAGAGACCGAAGCATGGCACCGGTGGGGGCGGTGACGCCTTGCGCGGCCCGGAGTCCTGCGGCGGTCTCCCCGCGGTATCGTTGCCACCCATTCCTGGGATAGCTTCCCCGAACGGCCCTGAACCAGGAATAGACGCAGGAATGACCCACCACGATTGTTGGGGATCGCCATGGGAGGGAAGCGTGTGCGTATTGGTTCAGGTGGATCAGGTCAGGGTTCAGCTCAGCCTCCAGCTCAAGCATCCACTGCCCTGCTCTGGCCACGTCCTCCCATGGGTCCGCCATCCACTCCAGTTTGCAGGAGCTCTGAAAAAGCATGACATTGGGCAGAGCCACGGCCTCCGACTGCTGTTCGGCCGACAGCGGCCCCCCCATGGACGCCAGCACCACTTCGACGTCGAAAAAAGACAAGGCTCTGGCGAGCTCAATGGAATAGGTCCACACCCCCCCTATGGAGTCCGTGCTCATGAGAATGCGATGTATCGGTGTCTTCATTCGACGTTTAACGTTCGATGTCCGATGTTGGACGTTCATCCTTCAAGTCTCTCACGCCCTGCCGTATACGGCATCGAGGATCCGCGATACGGCAACCTGGTGCTCGATATCCGGGTCGTAGCACTTGTCCTGTCTAAGGCGCCGCGCCCACTCCACGGCGGTTCTTCCCCACCATAGCGGGTCCCCATCCGACAGTACCTCCCTCGCCGTGGATCTGAACCGCTCCGCTCGAAAGTGATAGAAGGAACCTTCTTTGTTGGTAAGGGAAAGCCCGCCCTTTGTTCCGTAAAAGGTTGCTGAAATGAGGGCGTCACATCCAGCCGAGACACGCCACGAGCATGAGAGATTGACGATTCCGCCGTTCTTCAGATCGATTCGCGCGCCTGCAAAATCCTCCACGGCGCCATGGTCCGGAGACCACCTTCTGCCGCCTGAAAACAGCCTGCTCGTTACGGATGACACCTCGGGATAGCCCAGGGCCCAAAGGGCGAGATCTACAAGATGAACCCCGAGATCCATCACACATCCTCCCCCGGATTGGGAAAGATCATAGTACCAGGGCTTGTCGGGACCGTACGCGTTATGGAATACGAGATCGGCGGCATAGATTTCTCCGACTTCGCCCCCCATGATGATCCGGCGAATTCTCTCTGAGCCTTCCAGAGCACGATAGGAAAGATCCACTCCCAGGGCTCTGTTCACGGAACGCGACTTATCGACCAGCGCCTGCGTCTCGCGTGCATTTCTGCTGAGAGGCTTCTGGCAGAACACACAGATTCCGCGGTCCAGGACGCGCAGTGTCTGCTCCGCGTGGTCTGCGCTCGGGGTTGCAATCACGATTCCATCCAGATCCAGCTTGAGCAGTTCCGACAGGTCTGCGGCGACCGAAGCCCCCGGCGCAAGGGATGCCGCCTCACACGCCGCCTTCTCTTCGGCGTCGGCAATTGCGCAAACCTCAGCCTGCCCGCTTTCTATGATGGAAACCATCCGGTTCCTGCCGATCCACCCCACACCAAGAAACCCGAGCCTCGGCAGCTTCTCCTGCCCGGGTACGCTCTCTCTCATTTCCGCGGCCATTGCGCTGAAGTTCCCCGCACCACGCTGCAGGGAATCTTTGACCTCACGAGGATTCTCCATTTTGGACTCGCTCGCTAAAGCCGCAACCAGGCTGCGGGGATGAGCTCGCTGTTTTCGGTTCATATGCTCACCACCGCTTTGAAAAATCCTTCCGGACGCATCTCCATCATGGCGAACCCTTCAGCGATCCGCTCGAGGGGAAGGGTGTGGGTGTACAGGGCAAAAGGATCGAGCAGCCCGCTTTGCATGGCGCTGATCGCATCCCGGATCCCGCGGGTATAGACCGAAGGATCCCTCTCATGGGCATTGATCACGTCGATGCCGCGCCAGTTCCACAGCTGCATGTTCACCTGCCGCGGTCCGTCCTGGTGATATCCGGCTATCACCATGCGGCCTCTGACCCGGGTCAGCTCCCCGGCCAGGTCCAGGGGCCACTGCATGCCGGTGGCTTCGATCACCACGTCGCAGCCCTGACCCTCGGTCAGAGATGCCATTTCGTTCAGCACCCTCTGATGATCATCCATGAGGCAGGGCCTGGCGCCGAGCGAGAAAGCAAGCTGCAGGGCAAAGGGCCTGCGGCCAAGAGCATAGACGCGGCAGCCCTTGGCCACTGCCAATTTGGTCAGGATCGCTCCGAGAAAGCCGATCCCCACAATGGCTACGCTTTCGCCTCCCTTGAGACCGGTGCGGCCATAGATGTTCATGGCGCATCCAAGGGGCTCCCCGGGTACGGACCGGCCTTCCAGAAACTCCGGGATCTCCACCACCTCCTCCGCGTCGGCCACATCGTATTCGGCAAAACCATGGGAAGAGAGCATCGTCACCCTCCGGCCGGGCTGGAGCCGTTCGACGCCTTCACCGAGAGCGTCGATCCTTCCCCACGCCTCGTGGCCGGGGGTGCCGGGCTCGGCAGGATAGGTGAACCATGGCTTTCCCTCCCACATAGGCAGGCTGGAAGCGCATATCCCACATCCTTCCAGACGGACCCGTACCTGGCCGGGGCCGGGGGACGGCGGAGGGACTTCCCTTATTCGAATGTCTCGCGGAGCAACAAGCACTGCAGATCTCATATACAGCCTCCATTGTTCACCCAACAGGAATTCAGTACCAGCACGAAGCAGGAGTCGAGAATCGGGCCAGCATTTTGAACATTTCGCGGCTTACGCTGTCGCTCCAAGCCCGGCCGCACGGATAGGGGAGGGTCTTGCGGCAAGAATCCATTCATGAAGTCTGGTAGTGCCCTCGACTACGTCGACCTTCGGAAACCAGCCCGTCGCCTTGTGGAATTTGCCCGTGTCCGAGACGTAATACTTCTGATCCCCGACCCTCCAATCCGAAAAACGGACATCAGGCCGGCTTCCCTGAAGCGCTTCGATTCGGGCGATCAATTCGACCAGGCTGATGGTCCTGGAAGGACCCCCGCCGATGTTGAAGGCATTGCCCCTGATTGTCTCAATCCGGGACTGTGCAAGAAGAAATGCATCCACCAGGTCGTTTACATAGAGGATGTCCCTCACCTGAAAGCCATCGCCGTACACGGTAATGGGCGCTCCTTCCATGGCCGATATCAGAAAATGGGCCACCCACCCCTGATCTTCCGTGCCGAACTGGTGCGGACCGTAAATGCAGCTCATGCGGAAAACGGCGGCCCTCAGGTCATACGTGCGCGTATAGTCCAGCACGTACTGATCGGAAGCTCCCTTCGAGCATCCGTAGGGGCTGCAGAAATTGAGCGGTCGTTCCTCACTGATGCCGCGCACCCCTATCTCAGGTTCCAGCGGCTCGTATCGGGAATCGTTTTTTCTCACCCCCAGTCCCTCGAGCTGCCCGTACACCTTGTTGGTGGAGGTGAAGATCAGGGGAATTATACGGCCGGATTTGCGCACGGCCTCCAGGAGGTTCAGTGTCCCGATAAGGTTGATTTCAAAGTCCTGCAGCGGGTCATCCACGCTGGTGGTCACTGCGACCTGTGCGGCCAGGTGAAAAATCTGCTCGGCCCCCTGAACGGCCTCCGATACCGCCTTCCGGTCCCTAACGTCCTCCACCCTGATCTGAACAAGATCGCCGTGAGTCCCGGCGATCCCGCTTGCGTTCTCCTCAACGCCCCGCCGGGACAGATTGTCCAGGATCAACACCCTTCTTCCGGAACGGAGGATGCGGTCTGCCAGATTTGTCCCGATAAACCCCGCACCTCCGGTAATCAAGGTATATCTTCCCCCCCACACCATAGAACCCCTTTCCTGCTCCAGTTCAGTGCCTCCGGAGCGGTTCATCCAATGGTCAAGCCCCGGCTCTGCAGCTCAAGCGCAGCACGCTCCAGATAGTCCTCGGCGCTCTGCTGTACGAGCCAGACAGAGAGGGCTTCAAGCCCTTCCCCGAAGTCGACTTTGGGTGAATACCCCAGAACGGAACGGGCAAGGGAGATATCGGCAAAGCAGTGCCGGATGTCTCCCATCCGGTACTTGCCGGTAATCTGCGGCATGACATGCTCCTTGTGGAGCACCCTGCCGATTTCTTTTGCCACCTCGGAAATCGTGTAAGGGTGGCCGCTCCCGATGTTTATTCGAAATCCCGCCGCGTCAGGGCACTCGAGTGCGAGGCGGCATGCGCTCGCTACATCATGAACGCTCACGAAATCCCGCTTCTGCATCCCGTCCTCATATACAAGAGGGGGTTTATTGTTCAGGTATCGTGAGGCAAAAATCGCCAGAACACCGGTATAGGGATTGGAGAGGGCCTGCCTTGCGCCGTACACGTTGAAGAATCGCAGAGCAACCGTGGATATTCCATAAGCACGTCCGATCAGCAGACACATCTGCTCCTGGTCATACTTTGTGAGCGCGTAAATGGAGGAAAGGGAGGGCTTCTTGCTCTCGGGTGTCGGAAGCGGCACAAGGGGAGCGCCGTTCCCCTGATAGATTTCCCAACGGCCCGCTGTCAGCTGTTCGAGGGATCGTTTCGCGTCGGCAAAGAACGAGCCGTCTTCCGAGCGATAGAGACCTTCACCATAGATGCTCATGCTCGAGGCCACCACGAGTTTGCCGACCGGCCGATTAATGAGTTCCTGGAGCAGAACCGCAGTACCGAAGTTGTTTACGCTGGTGTAGTCCAGCACCTGGTACATGCTTTGTCCGACCCCTACTGCAGCTGCAAGATGGATCACTGCATCAATTCCATCGAGAGCACGACGCACATCCTCCGGGTTTCTCACGTCACCTTTGATGAACTCGGCCTCCCTGTTCAGATAGACGGGAACTTCGCCCCGGGGGTGTACTTGACTCGTCAGGTTGTCCAGGATGCGGACCCGATGGCCGCACTGCAACAGGTCGTCCACAAGGTGAGAGCCGATGAACCCAGCGCCTCCCGTAACCAGAACATGTGCCTTTACCATGCCTTCTCCCTGATGCCGTTGGTGTGGTGAATGGCGTATGCTCACGTATTATAGGAGCACAGATAGGGCCACAATGGGCCAGAACATGTATTTGTTCGGACCGGATCCTGTATTGGACTGTCGGACGGGTCTCCGTAATCATTCGAGATTTGTCGTCTCGACTTGTTTCACTCCACTCGGACACGGCGAGCCGTTCCTGCCCTGCCCGGAATGGACGATTGCCGTTCGGACGAATAGGTGAGCTTGTTCAATCCATGCTTCTCTGCCTGGTCGATCCCCCCACTGGATGAAAACCAGGCGATTCGATGCTGTTTTGGATCCTTCCCACGCGGCCTTGGGAGTGGAGAGGGCAATACGTGAGCACGGCCCTCCTCTTTACGATGCACTCGACGAGGTTCCCGACCCCACAATCATGAGCGGGGGCAGCGGGGTAGAGGCAATCAAGAATGGAGTTCTCAAGGGGTGGGGTCTTCGCGTGCCTGAAGATTCAATTCCCCGGATTCAGCCGGGCCGTGAAGATTACATGTGGGCCGGTGAGTTTCTGGGCGCTCACCTTCGTGAGAAAAACCCTCTCATCGGCATCTCTCCGGCGGGCTCCTCTTTACCCAAGATCTGGCCCATAGAACGGGTGAGCCTTTTAGGCAACAGGCTCATCGAGAAAGGATGCACCCTCCTCCTTTTCCTGGGGTGCGAAGGATACGAGGATGCAGGCTTGTCAGAGCTGGTCCGCAATGAAAAGGTGTTGACAGCCAGGAAACTGCACCTCCTGCATGTGGCTGCGCTGCTGAGCGAATGCGACGGTTTCCTCAGCAACGACACAGGACTTATGCATATTGCAGCGGCCGCAGGGACGTCTGTTGTCGGTCTTTTTGGTCCCACGGAACCTTCCATTTACCTCCCGCGCCAATGCGACTCGCTGGCCCTTCGCGGCGGCAACCCGGAATGCGAGTTCAGGCAGAGACAGGGAATAAGGCCTTCACCGTGCTTGAGCGTCGGGCGGTGCCTTGTACAGGACAGAAGTTGCATCCACTCAATACGGGAGGAGGATGCGATCGCGGCGGTAGAGAGGATTCTGCATCGGAAGGAACCGAAAATTGAAGGTGAACGGAATATACTGTTTGGAATTGAAGCAACAGCGTCCTTGTGAGAAGGAAACCTTTGAAGGCAGGGAAAAAAGGCCCCAGAACAGGGTCCTGAACCTCGATGAACTGAACGACCCTTTTTTCAAAAAAGTGAATGGAACACTGTCGGATCTGGTCTCTCGAGACAGCACAGCCTACCTCCATCCGAGCAAACGATGGGAATATCCCTGGGCTCTTCAGGAAGCGTCCATGCCTGCCGGAAGCAGCGTCCTTGACGCAGGCTGCGGTGGTTCCATTTTCCCGGCTTATCTGAGTACATTGGGTCTTCGGGTCTGCGCAGCAGATCTCAATCCTCCCAAGGGGCTGACCGCCCGACTTGGAATCTCTGTGGATTATGCAGCCGCAGATCTGAGAAGGCTCCCCTGGAAGAAAGAGGCCTTTGATTTCATCTTCTGCATCTCAGTGATTGAGCACCTGGATCTGCATGGAATGCAAGCCGCGCTTCAGGAGATGGGGAGGGTCCTCAGGCCGGACGGCCGTCTCTTGTTGACGACGGACTATTACCGTGACCGGTCTGAAAAGCTCTACTACAGGGGCCCGGGAGAATCCTTTGCCGTGGATTGGAATTTCTTTGACCGCGAGAGGCTCTATGAAGTGGTAATGTCGGCGCCGGGATTCCGGGTCGGTGGAGAACCCGATCTGAAAATCGATTGGGATATTACCCGGGAGCGCATGACCCGCTTCCACGGATACCCCTACACCACGGTGGGCGTTGTTCTGACAAAACAATGAAGTTGCCGAAAAAAACCCTATCGGTATTATCTCCCTGGCGGGAACCGCGCACCCCGCCTCTCCTCCCCCGACAAGGGGGAGGAATTCGTAGATCCGCCCAGGCGGAGCACGAAGAATAGGGGGGGACTATCACAGGGGCGATATCGTCTCGGGTCCCTCTTTTTCTGTGGACGGAATCTTTTCCACCTGCTCACGGGCGGCTTCCCTCGCGCGAGAAGCCATATCCTTGGCCTGTTCAGAGACCTGTTCCTTGCCTTTCATCACGTACTCACGCCCTCGGCGCAGCTGGCTGCCGAGGAAATCCTTCCCTTCTTTTGCCTTGTTGGCAAGCATCTCGCGAGTCTCTCTTCCGGACTTGGGACTCACCAGAAATGCCAATCCGGCAGCCACTGCGCTGCCCATGAGAAAATAGGTGAGCCTCTCCATATTCTTCCTGCCGTCCTCCATAAAAACCTCCTTTCGCACGGCATGATCGCCGCAGCCATCGTCACCGTTCATCAGTACTTGAAACATCAAACACCGAAAAAGCTCACACCGCTACAACCTGGTTCTCGACCTCCTCATCAGACCTGCCACAAGGGTAATCACGAAAATGACCAGAAAAATAAAGAATATGATCTTGGCGATTCCCGCTGCGGCTGAAGCAATGCCGCCGAAACCCAATAAGGCTGCAACGATAGCGATGACCAGTGAAATCACAGCCCAAGTAAGCATCACCGCACCTCCTTTACTGCTCTTGGCAGCGCATTCTGCAACAACATCATCATTTTATGAGTGGAAAGGAATGGGGGTATCACCCTATTTGCGCAGTGCGTCACTCTTATTATCTCCTGTGGATGAAAGAGCGAGACTGCGGAGTGCAAGATGCGAGCATGTGTTCTCACAAATACAGGGTTTGTTCCATTTCCATCGCGGTTACGTCCCCCTATGATCCGGCCTGAGAGTCGACGCTCAGCCAGCAGGGCCATCAGCCACTCAGCGCATGCTCCGCCATGATAGGAGAAGGAGGGGATCAATTGAAGAAAAAGCCGTTTCCACCACAGCAGCAGGAGCAACCGGGAGTTCGCGCCAAAATGGATCTAAACTCCCACCAACCATCCTTCTTGATTCTTGATCGGACTGGCTTTTTTGATCAGGTACAGCGAATACAGTATTCACCCTATTTACCCAAAACAGCTGAGGAGAATAGTATTTCCGGATAATTGCTTTCATTCTTTGGCTGTAGTATTACAGGCCTGAGTTCCCGTAACGGAAAGAGAAATGCGCGATGAGCGGTATCAGCCGAAGGAACTTCCTAAAGCTGCTCGGACTGGCTGGAACAGGGACAATCGGTTGTACTTCGCAGGACATGGGGGTGCGCTTACCCTATACTATTCCTCCTGAATCCATCATCCCCGGGAAACCTTCCTGGTTCGCAACCACCTGCCGCGAATGCCCGGCGGGATGCGGCATGCATGCAAAAAACAGGGACGGCCGTGTCATCAAGCTGGAGGGCAATCCGGAAAATCCCATTGGTCGGGGAGCGCTCTGCCCGCGCGGGCAGGCTTCTCTCACTCGCCTCTACGATCCCGATCGCATTCAAGGACCGTTGCGAAAGACACCCTCCGGGTTTGTTTCAATGAGCTGGCCCGAGGCGGAAGAGATCATCGCCGGGGTGTTGCAGAAAGGTATCCAAAAGAATGAGCCCGGGCGGTTGATCTTCATGACCGAACTGATCACGGGACCTTTGCACGACCTTGTCGAGCAATGGGTTTCTCTTGCACCGGACGGCCGCCATGTGCTTTTTGAGCCCCTCATGTACGAACCGCTCGAGAACGCCAACCGCTTTGTTTTCGGTCGGGATGGAATTCCCACCTATCGGATCGACCAGGCAGACTTCCTCATCTCCTTCAATGCCGGGTTCCTGGAGACCTGGCTTTCAAACGTGGAATACGCAAGGCAGTTCGCGCTTTTTCATGAGCCGAAAGAGGGGAGGAAGAATTTTTTTGTCTTTGTCGGGCCAAGACACTCCCTCACAGCGGCTAACGCGGATCACCATATCCTGGTGAAACCCGGGGAGGAGTACCTGGTCGCGATCGGCATCCTCTTGGCGCTGATGGAACAAAAAGAAGCTTATCCTCAGGAGGAGACATTGAACGGGCTCCTGAAGGGATACTCCATTCCCGCTGTCGCCGGGCGGACCGGTGTTGCCGAGAAGAGCATCCGCGCCATTGCACAACGGCTCTCAGAGGCCAGGAGACCTCTGGCACTTGCCGAGGGTTTGACATTCTTTTCTACCCTGGGTGCGGAAGCTGCCGTTGCCGCCAATGTGCTCAACGCGTGGAATCCTGCTACGAAGGAGCTCGTCGAGTGGAATCGTCAATCGGCTCAGGGAAAGCTGGCGCATCCAAGAGCATTGAAAGAGATGTTTGTAAGGATGGCATCCGGAGGGACAGACTTTTTTCTGATTCATGGCGCCAATCCCGTCTTTACCCTCCCGGCTTCGTGGAACGTCAGGGAGGCTGTGGAAAGGGTCCCCACAGTCATCAGCTTTTCCAGTTTCATGGACGAGACCACCGCGATGGCCGATTTCATCTTCCCGAGCCATACCCCCCTGGAATCCTGGGGCGAGTTCTCCCCAAAGCAGGGGATCACCGGGCTCATCCAGCCGGTGATGGGAAATCTCTGCGACACACAGGCCCTGGGGGATCTGCTGATCCGAAGCGGCAAGGCGATATCGGGGAGGAACCGGTTTCCCTGGAAGGACTTCCGTCACCTCCTTCTGCTCTCCTGGGAGCAGCGCTGGAAGGATTCGGGATCGATTGACCCCTTTCCCCTTTTCTGGGCAAAGTCCCTTCAACACGGGGGCATGTACATCGAAAAGGGATCTGAAAAAGCCAAATTCCCTGAACGAACTTCTGAAACGTTTTCGTTCCCGTCTCCGGGAAAAGGAGGGGGTGGAAAAGAGGACCTTTGTTGTATCGCCTATCCGACCATCCAGTTCTACGACGGACGCATGGCAAACAGCCCCTGGATCCAGGAACTGCCTGACCCCGTCACACAGGTGACCTGGTCCGGCTGGGTCGAAATTCACCCGGAAACGGCAAGCGCCCTCAGCATCGCAAAAGGAGACCTTCTGGAGATCCGATCCGATTACGGGGTAGTGAAGATCCCGGCGCTTCCGATTCCCACGGTTGGCCCGGGAACCGTCGCGATTCCGCTGGGACAAGGTCATGCCTCCTATGGTCGTTTTACGGAAGGGCTCCCAGCCAATCCCACGGTTCTTTTTCCTCCTGAAACCCAGGAGGGGGCAGGAGCCTTGCCGCTGTTTGTAAGTCTCAGGAAAACGGGTGAACATTTTCCGATTGCCAATACGGACGGCAGCTTTTACGAGCATGGGCGCCACGTCCTGGAAACGACCACCCTCGAGGAGTACCGGAAAAATCTTTCCTCAGGGAAAAAGCCGAAGATCACGGCGCCGCTCCCGTCGGGTTGGGATTCCAAGCGGGATTTCTATCCTGCCCATGAGCACGGAACCTACAGGTGGTCCATGGTCGTGGATCTCGACCGGTGCATCGGGTGCGGCGCCTGCGTGGTGGCCTGTTACGCCGAGAACAATGTGGCATTTGTAGGAAGAGAGCAGATTCTGAACGGGCGCGAAATGTCCTGGATCCGTGTGCAGCGCTACTTCGGCCGGGAAGATCATCGGGTGCACTGGCTGGTTATGCTGTGCCAGCATTGCGATGCGGCCCCATGCGAAGCGGTCTGCCCGATTTTTGCGCCTCATCACAGCGTGGACGGGCTGAACAACCAGATCTACAACCGTTGCTTCGGAACCCGCTTCTGTTCCCAAAACGACCCGTACAAGGTCCGAAGGTTCAACTGGTTTACCTGGACGAGGCCGTGGCCTCTTGATCTTCAGCTCAATCCCGATGTAACCGTGCGCCAGAAGGGTATCATGGAGAAATGCTCCTTCTGCATCCAGCGCATTGCGGAGGCCAAAATCAGGGCCAGGGAAAGCGACATGCCCGTCAAAGACGGCGACTTCACCACTGCTTGCGCCCAGACCTGCCCGACGAACGCAATCATTTTCGGCAACCTCAAAGATCCTGAGAGCAGGGTCTCAAAGCTCATCCACAACACGAGGGCCTATCAGGTGCTGCATCATCTGAACACCAAACCGGCTGTGATTTATCTGAAGAGGATAGAGCAAAAACTGACAGGATGGCCTGATCGGCCGGATCCGTCCGATCGATCCGATCCGACCGATCTGAAAGCCAAGAGCTGAAGATGGAACTGCCCTTCAAACAGCTAACTTACTCCCAAGCAGACGATGCGGTCCTGCGGAACCTGGGGTCTCCCACCAGACTCTTCTGGCTCCTCGCGCTCCTCAGCGGGGGAGGAATTCTTTTCGGTGCATTCTGCTGGGGTTACCAGATCGCCACCGGGCTGGGCTCCGCCGGGGTCAATCATCCGGTAATGTGGGGAACCTACCTGATCAATTTCGTCTTTTGGGTCGGCATTGCCCATTCGGGGACGCTCATCTCGGCCATTCTGTTTCTTCTCAAGGCGAGGTGGCGTAACCCGCTTGCCCGCGCCGCTGAAGCGATGACGGTCTTCGCGGTCGCGACCGCCGGTCTTTTTCCCTTGATTCATCTTGGCAGGGTCTGGATCGCTTACTGGATCTTGCCCTATCCCAACCAGCGCGATTTGTGGCCCAACTTCCAGTCCCCGCTTGTGGATGATGTGGTGGCCATCTCCACCTACCTGACGGTGAGTTTCCTGTTCTGGTACACGGGCCTTCTCCCGGACCTTGCAACGGTCCGCGATCGGGCCACAGGACTGCGCAGAAGGATATACGGGTTTTTTGCGATGGGATGGACCGGAACCCACGCGCAGTGGAATCACCACGGTTGGGGATATCTCCTCCTCGCTGCGCTTGCAACCCCGCTGGTCATCTCGGTTCACAGCGTCGTCTCCTGGGACTTTGCACTGAGCATCGTGCCTGGGTGGCACAGCACCATTTTCGCCCCCTATTTCGTGGCGGGCGCCATACACTCCGGGCTGGCCATGGTTCTCATGCTCCTGATTCCTCTCCGACTGGCGTTCAGACTGGAGGACATTCTGACCAACAGGATCTTCGAAAGGGTGGCCCAGACCATTGTCTTCACAGGGCTCATCATGGGGTACTCCTACGCAACGGAGCTGTTCGTAGCCTGGTACAGCGGGAATATTGCCGAACGGGACATCTTCCTGTGGAGGGCCGGAGGGCCTTATGCGCTTCAGTTCTGGATCATGATCGGGTTTAACTCAGTCGCGCCTCTTCTCTATTTCTTCAGGTCGCTCCGGACCCGTCTTGTGCCCCTGTTTGTCATTGCCGTGCTGATCCAGATCGGCATGTGGTTCGAGCGTTTTGTGATCATCCTGAGCTCTCCCGCCCATGAGTTCGACCCCTATTCCTGGGGCCGGTATTTCGGACCCACATGGGTGGAATACGGGATCATGCTCGGCTCCATGAGTCTCTTTTTCTTCCTGTTCCTTTTCTTTGCGAAATTTCTTCCATCGATTTCCATGAGCGAGCTCAAAGAAGAGCTTCCCGCGCCGGGCAGGGCAGAGGGGAATGGGCAATGAAGAAGGTCAAAAGCCACGGTCTCATCGGGATCTTCTCTTCGCTGGATGCGGTCCTTGCAGCCATACGGTCGCTGAAGGAGAAAGGCATCCGGGTGGACACGGTATACTCCCCTTCTCGAAACGAGGAGCTTTCGCACATGCTGGAATTGAAATCCTCACCGGTTCGATGGTTCACTTTGACCGGCGGAATCACCGGCATTCTCTTCGGTTACGGCCTTGCCGCGTTCTCCGCATCGAAATGGGGCTTCATCGTATCGGGGAAACCCCCGGTTCCCGTCGTGCCGTACGTGATCATCTCCTTCGAGTTTTGCATCCTGTTTTCGGTTTTTGCCACTCTCCTGGGTATAGCAGTTCACACCCGGATTCCCAGGTTCCGGCTGCCCTTGGAATACGACGGCCGTTTCAGCAGGGATCATTACGGCGTGGTGGTCTACCGCCCGAAGGAGGAATTGGACCGCATCGAGGAAAATTTTTTTCAAGCCGGGGCGGTGGAGGTGAAGAAAATACGGCCGGAGCTCGGAGGTCAGGGATCGGAGGTCGGCCGGATCATAGACCCGGAAGTCGTGGAGTAGGCACTGACAATTGACAGCGGACCTTTTTCAAATGATAACGCCTGAACTCATGGAAAAAATGCGGGCAGCCGGGCCCGGAAAGAGGCCGGGATGGATAGTGGCCTGCGTTCTGCTCATCCTCGCAGGTGCAGCCGCGTTCCTGTTCGGCATGTTCGGGAACCACCCTGAGAGGGCATGGCAGGCGTACCTTATCAATCTGGTGTTCTGGATCGGAGTGTCGTCGGGCGGTTTGATGTTTTCTGCCGTATTGACCATGACAGACGCGAGGTGGGGAAGGCCTCTCAAGCGGTTGGCAGAGGCCCTCGGGATTTTCTTGCCGGTGGCCTGTTTGCTGTTGGGAGCCCTCTATTGGGGGAGGTATCACCTCTTTCACTGGATTCACAATCCGCCTCCCGAGAAGGCTTCCTGGCTGAACGTGGACTTTCTTTTTATGCGGGACGGGGCCGTCATGATCCTGCTCACGGCCGCAGCCTTGGCTATTGTCCACCAATCGATTCGAACGGATCTCAGCGGGAAGGCCGATGTGGAAATCGCTTCGGTTCGTGCTCAGAAAATACTTGCGCCGGTTTACGGCATTCTCTATGCCTTCGGCCTGACTCTTCTCGCCTTTGACCTGATCATGTCACTGGATCCCCACTGGTACAGCACACTTTTCGGCGCTTTTTACTTCATGGGCAGCTTTTACACGGGTCTCGCGGCATTGGTCGTCCTCCTGGCCGTGGGGGTCCGCTCGATGGGCATGGCCACATTCGTCCGGCCTGTTCAGCATCTCGGACTGGGAAGGCTCCTGCTCGGGTTCTGCATGATCACCGGGGACTTCTTTTTCACCCATATCCTGATTATGTGGTACGGCAACCTCCCGGAAGAGACCCATTACATTCTGGCCAGGTTGAGGGAAAGTCCCTGGCTGCCCCTTGGCCCGGTCGTTCTGGTTTCCTGCTACGCTGTTCCTTTTGGTGTGTTGCTGGTCCGTCGGGTCAAGATGATGGCGGTGCCGATGGTCCTTTTGTCGATCGTGATCCTTGCCGGCATATGGCTGGAGCGAATGATGCTTATTGCGCCTGCCACATGGAATGGAGAGGCATTGCCGCTCGGAATTCAGGAGGTGATGATCACTGCAGGATTTGGCGCCGTTGTTTTTCTGTGCGTGCTCCTATTTTTGTACAGGTATCCAATCCTGCCGCTAAAAGACCCCATGTTCCTGGAGGTGATGGCGGAGTTTGAAGAGCAGACGAGAGCGGACGCTCACCCGTGAAGCGAGGAACGGAATAAAGGACCGTAAGAAAGCCTGTCCGATCCCGAAGAGCACGAAGGCGGGATGCGGTTGCGATACGCCTGAAATTTCTCAACGAGTGTGAACGATGGTGGAGAGGCGAGACGAGG
>ENA-OSEO01002902-OSEO01002902.1-sediment-metagenome-genome-assembly--contig:-NODE-2902-length-22214-cov-4.780006_pt1 | contig 22214 bp, 18 predicted proteins | sample MGYA00237883_ERZ534232 | MGnify/ENA metagenome assembly ERZ534232
GGTATCGAACTCCTTCTGAGTTCGAGTTTGATTATTCATAAGCCATTTCTCGTGTCTATTTTTCTGGGGAAAGCTCATATTCTTTTAATCGGATTGAACGGCGGTGATGGTTTTGTTTAAACATTAGCACCCCTTTTGTATAATTTCAATTTTTCAACAAGGCGGTCAAGTTTCATAAAGTCAATCCACTACGATATTAATCTTTCTCAATTCGTGAGTCAACTGTGCCGCATTGACGAACTGAATTCCTCTAATCCCTGCCTCGGCAGCGGACGCAATGTTGGCTGGGCTGTCATCAATGAACAGGCACTCCTCAGGCTGCTTGCGAAGCACTTCCAAAACCTGAGAAAAAATCGTGGGTTCTTTTTTGGTTTTCTGAAGTTGGAATGAATAGAATCGATGTCTGAAGACCGAAAGAAACGGATGCATCGGCTCGATGGCTGCGATCCATTCCACGGCATGGTCTGAGAGGAGCACCAATTCGTACCTGCTGGCGAGTGATGTGACCATTTCTTCCATGCCTGCCACGCGCTCCCGAAAGTTATCGCGGATGATCCCTTGCAGCTCCTGCCCGGATACCGGCCACCCTGTGCGCTCAAGGATGCTGGCAAGATAAACCTCTTCGCTGATCTGACCGCGGCAAATCCCGGTCAGCGAGTCCCCGCCGAATTCCACCAGGATGTCCGCTTCAGTCAAGTTCAGTCGCGGGGAGAGTGCGTGCTCAATCCCCACCAGTCCGGCAATGAGGACTTCAGACAGATCAAAAATGAGGGTTGTGATTGTTGGCATAGAATTGGGTAAGCTTCTTGTAGAAATTATTAACGTACTATAACACAGTCAACATCCTGATCGAGGATGTTGACAAGACGATCTGTTTACTCTGATTTATTCAGCCATGTATTCCTTATCACAATTCCAATTCAAGGGATTAAACTTAATATAATCGGAAATCTTTCCATAATCGTGTTCCGATGCAATGATGTGTTCATAATAATTGCGCTGCCAGACGCTTTTTCCCGGTGTTTGTCGGAGATTGTTGATACGCCTGGTAACCGCAGATTTAAACGCTCGCACAATTACCGGAATGGAATTTTGATCCATTTGTCCGAATTGGCGATTCGGCTTTGATGATATTGTAAATGGTATTGTAGGGGCACAGCGCGCTGTGCCCCTACCTTTGCCCCTACCGATATCCCTCATGTCATCTGAATTCAACCAAACGATACCGTGGATATGGTTCGGCATGATCACAAATTCATCTTCGATCAATTCAACCCCGGGTCTCAATTTCGCTGTATTAAACCATTCTTCTTTCACTATTTGACCGTAATGATTCAAATGCATTGCATCATTGATGAGTTCGCCAAACAAATTCTCTCGTTGCCAGGTGACTATGGTTACAAAATAGCCTCCCGCGGAAGAATAATCATACTCTTGTAACCGGATTGAACGGCGGTGAAATTGGTTTTTATTCATCTCTCAAACCAGAAAAAAATCTCCTACTTGTTTACAAAAAGAGAAATTCTCATGTACTATTGGAATCGAGTTTTTGTTCAGAATCCTGATATAAGATAATCAATTCGTTATTAAAATCAATTTGATCAATTGGCCTGACCGGATTCGGCAAATATGCTATCAGGATTATTTTGCCGTCATAATCCAAAATTGTAATATTAAGCATATTTGGGGGCGGATAAAGGCAAGGTAATTCAACTATGACGTTAAGAATTGATGCAAACTGAAGAGCCCACCACATTTTCACTTCATCTGGATCAAACGCAGATTCCCATTGAACGTCAACATGATAAAAACTCTCGTCAATAGTGTAGGTCACTCCCGGATATACTCGCTCCTCATTGAAATGATACAAAATATTTTCTTGGGCAGTTTTAAAGGAACATGAATCTTCCGGGGGTTGTTCTTGTGGCAATGGAGATTGATTTTTTAAATATAGGATCGCGATATTCTCCATTATTTCATCAAAATGTGCTTGATTAATTGTATTGTCGAGTGGAATGGAATCAACAGGAATGTTGCCTGAAAACCATCCATTATGGTTTTTATCAACAACGATCGGATTAATTTGTGTGAATAATTGAAAGATACAAGGATCTGAATTTGCTATATCAAAACTTAATATCACTCCGTTTTCTAGAGCCTTAATTGATTCTTTTTCAATATTAGGTGCTGAAGAGGTATCGATTGACTCATCTACATACCAAATACTTAATAATCTTTCCCCTTGGAATGTATTAGGTTCAACCGAAAATTCCTGATATGGGATAGCTTTTTTTACCTTTTTAATAACACTGGATAGATCACAATTAATAGCCTCTATGGTTGGAGTATTAATAATAGGTGGTGTTGGATCCGGAGTTAGTGTATTGGCAGAAGTTGGTGTAAAAAAGGAGATTTGTGTGGCTGTATCTAATTTAGCTGGTGGTTTTTCTGCACCACCTGAATTCGATGGAAAAAGGCTGCCGGTTGATTGACAAGAAATGGTCAACAATAAACAGAAAACAAGTATTAAAAGAGTTTTTTTCAACTTTACCTCCCTGGTTTTTCTGAAACAAAAACGCTTTATCTACGAAAGACAATCTATTTTTCCCCAATAACAATTTCTATACTGATTATATATTATCTTGAATACAATTCCTGGATAATATCTTTCGTTCCTGGTTTGACAAAATAGGATTTTTATTCTATTATTAACCAAAATCTCGTTCTTTACCAATACCATAATCACCCCGTCTCGCTGATTCGTTTTCCATTCGTTCCCAATAATAATCCGGCACGAATACGAATATCCGGACAGTCGATTTCCATCTCATTTTCGTTGTCAAACCGCCTGATTTTCTCCATTCGTGCATAAAAACGAATCGGCCAAACACAGCCTGAGCGCCTGATACCTGATTACTCATTACTGAACTTCCCGTCTTCCCCTCACCAAAATCCGTGGTATCCTTAATCCCGCGCCCGGATGGGACCGGCGCGGCAGAGCCCTGCGAATCCCGTCAGGTCCGAGAGGAAGCAGCGGTAAGGAGGTATCTCTGGGCGCCGCCGGCAAGCCTGTCCGGACGCACTTTTAACCCGCGAGAGAAGCCCCATGACCACTCCCCCCGTTTGTGATTACACCGACTCCGACTACCAGACCTCCTTCTGGGAAAAGGGCGGACGCGCCTACGAGGACGCCTGCGAAGCCCTGGCCCTCAAGAAGCTCCTACCCGCCCACGGCAAGCACTTGCTTGAACTGGGCGCCGGCGCCGGACGCAACACCACGCGCTACACCGGTTACGACAAGATCACCCTGCTGGATTATTCACGCACCCAGCTTGAACAGGCGCATGCCCGGTTGGGCGACTCGCCCAAATATAAATTCATCGCCGCGGACGTCTACCGCCTGCCCTTCGTGGACGGCGCTTTCGACGGCGCTACCATGATCCGCACGCTGCACCACATGGCGGATGCCCCCGCCGCGCTGGCTCAGGTCAGACGCGTGCTCACAAGCGACGCCAGCTTCATTTTAGAGTACGCCAACAAGCGCAACGTCAAATCCATGCTGCGCTATCTGCTCAAAAAACAGGACTGGTCGCCCTACACCATCGACCCTGTTGAGTATTTGCCTTTGAATTTCGACTTCCACCCCGCCGCCATCCGCCAATGGATGAAGGACGCGGGTTTCCGTATTGAACGCGCCATCACGGTCAGCCACTTCAGGGTGGGCTTCCTCAAGCGCGCCGTGCCCACCGGCCTGCTGGCGTGGCTTGACAGCCTGGCCGGCCTCACCGGCAACCTCTGGCATCTCAGTCCGAGCGTGTTCATGAAATCCACGGCTGTCGGCCAGACAAAGCAAGCCTCAGGCTTTTTCCTGTGTCCGGCCTGCCAGACGGAATTGGAAGACACGCCGCCCGAGATCCGTTGTCCCAATTGCGGGCGCACCTACGAGGTCAGAGACGGGATTTACGACTTTCGCATTGATAAATAATATCTCACGCAGAGGCGCTGAGATCGCAGAGAAACACAGAGAAGAGCCCATTTTAGATGACCGATTTCTTATTGGATGACCTTAACCCACAGCAGCATCAGGCCGTCACCGCCCCCGACGGGCAGGTGCTCGTGCTTGCCGGACCCGGTTCAGGCAAGACGCGCGTACTCACGCGCCGCCTGGCGTGGCTGATCGAACGCCAGAACGTGCCCGCCTTTGACATCATTTCCGTCACCTTCACGAACAAGGCCGCGCGCGAAATGGAAAGCCGCGTGGTCACCCTGGCGCAGCGCAGCCTTGAAGGCATCTGGCTGGGCACCTTCCACGCCATGTGCGCGCGCATCCTGCGGCGCGAATCCGCGGCGCTGCCCTTTAGTTCCAACTTCGTCATTTTCGACAGCGCCGATCAGGAGGCCCTGGTCAAACGCTCCCTGCGCGACCTGCACATCGACGACAAGACTCACCGTCCAGCCGGCATCCACGCATCCATTTCGGCGGCCAAGAACGACCTTAAACTGCCCTCCGACATGCCGCGCGGATCATACCGCGACGAGGTGGTGGCCAAGACCTACGCCCGCTATCAGGAGTATTTACAGATCAACAACGGCGTGGATTTTGACGACCTGCTCATGTGGGCCGCCCGCCTGCTCTCTGAAAACCCCTCCATCTCTGAAAAATATGCCCACCGCTTCAAACACGTGCTGGTGGACGAATTCCAGGATACCAACTTGGCGCAGTATGAACTGCTCAGGCACCTGGCCGCGTATCACAAGAACATCTTCGTGGTGGGCGATGAAGACCAGTCCATCTACCGCTGGCGCGGCGCGGATTACCGCAACGTGCAGCGCTTCGAAAAAGATTATCCCCTGTGCGAGAAGATCCTGCTTGAGCAGAATTACCGCTCCACCCAGACCGTGCTGGATGCCGCCCGCCAGGTGATCGACCGCAACCGCAACCGCACCCCCAAGCACCTCTACACCGACCGCGGCGACGGCAGCAAGATCGTCCAGTACACCGCCGTGGATGACGTATCAGAATCCGCTTACATTGTGGATACCATCCAGCAGTACCTCACTTCGCGCCGGGCCACGCCCAACGATTTCGCCGTGATGTACCGCACCAACGCCCAGAGCCGTGTCATTGAAGAGGCCTTCATGCACGCCGGACTGCCCTACCGCTTGATCGGAGCCCAGAAGTTCTACGGCCGCAAGGAAGTCAAGGATATGATCTGCTTCCTGCGCCTGGTGGAGAACCCATCCGATGAAGTCAGCCTGCTGCGCATCATCGGCGTGCCGCCGCGCGGCATCGGCGAAAAGACCATCAGCAACTTGCAGGCGCTGGCCGCACAGAATGGCATCAGCGTCGGGAATCTCATCCTCGAACTGGGACAGGCAGGCGACAGCTCCCCCTATTGGGAACAGATCGGACGTTCAGCCGCCATCGTGGCGGATTTCGGCGCCATTTTGGCCGAATGGCAGGAAGCCAAAGCCAAATCTTCTCTCGTGTCGCTCTTCGACCGCATCGTGCAGGATACAGGCTACGAAGAATATATCAAAGAGGAAAGCGACGCCCAGAACGACCGCTGGGAAAACGTACTCGAGCTGCGCCGCCTGGCCTATGACTTCCAGGAAAAGGGGCTGACCGACTTCTTGCAGAACCTGGCCCTGGTTGCCGACCAGGATACCATCCCCGAAGAATCGGTCGACGAAGAACACCCCAAGGGCGCTGTAACCCTGCTCACTTTGCACGCCGCCAAAGGCTTGGAATATAACCAGGTCTTCATCATCGGCCTGGACGAAGGACTGCTTCCGCACAGCCGTTCGCGCGACGACCCCGAAGAGATGGCCGAAGAACGACGCCTGCTCTACGTGGGCATCACCCGTGCCCGCAACCAGCTTTACCTGACGCGCGCTGAAAGACGCGCTTCCTACGGCTCATGGGAATATACCGAGCCTTCACGCTTCCTTGCCGACATCAGCGACGATCTGCTCACCCGCCAGGGACGACTGAGCGTTTCCCGCCGCGGCGCGCTTGATGACGACTTCCGCTGGAGCACCACCGGTGTGACCCGCCGCGAGGTTAAAGCATATTCTCCATCAGCAACCAATTTGAAGTACAAACCCGGCATGCGCGTGAAGAACGAGGCCTGGGGCGAAGGTCTTGTGCTGGAAAGTAAAATGGACCCCGACGGTGAAGAGACCGTGGACGTCCATTTTGAAAGCGTCGGGTTCAAACGCCTGTTGGCGTCACTGGCTAACCTTGAGATCATTTCTTAATTATTTCTTCCATTAATTATGGCAAATTCGTCAGACCGATGGTGCTAAAATATCATTTAGGTTCAAGGACAGAAATATGAGGACAAACAAAAAAAAGGGCGGTCTCATCGTTGCTTTTGGGTTCCTCGCAATGCTGGCTGCTATTCTTAGCGATTACATCAGACAGCGGTCGATCAGTTTTGGATTGGCACAAATTGCGCTGCTGGTCTTCGGGGTCAGCCTGGTCCTGATCGGACTATACATAACTCTTTATCGCGATTTTCAACTCAAGGATATTTGGTTTGCAATCAGACACTACGCCCATTACAAAACCATCAGTACCGTCCTGATGTTCTTGCTGATCGCCCTGCTGCTTATCCACCCGGTTCAATATCTCACAAATTGGCTTGCCTATCCCTATCCGGTCAACTATCGTGACGTAGCTGAAGTCTATCCCGCGGTAGCCATGTCGCACGGGATCAATCCGTATACACTCGAAAGCTACCCGCAATACATGTTCGTTTACGGTGCGTTGTTTGAGTTTGTCATTCTGCCTTTTATGGGGCTGACCGACCAGCCCCTTCTGGTGGCTCGTTGGACCCTGGTCGTATTCCTGGCAGCCTTTCTGGCGCTCTCGTTCTGGTATTTTCGCAAGCGAAATGCGTCCGTTTTATCATCAGTGCTAGGTGTATTGGTCTTTTTGAATGCGGTATGTTTTCTCTGGCATCTCGACGGCATCCGTCCGGATACGCTGGCCTTGTTTTTTGGATATGCCGCTTTTTATATTTTTTTCAAGAAAAAAATATCCACATTTGATCTGTTTCTCAGCGCCCTCTTTTGTGTTTTTTGCTTCTATCTGAAACAATACCTACTCTTTTCGGCTGCAATCATTGCCGTGTACCTGTTCTTGTTCAACTCCAAAATCAAAGGCCTTTTATACGCATTTTTCGTCGCTTTTCTGGGGATTGGCTCCTTCCTGCTGTTCTGCCATTTCTTCCCCATGTATTTCAACTATTCCATCATCCATCACCTGACTATGTACGAAGGCAACAATATTGAACACATGTATTTACAATCCAGAGACTTTTTCCGCTTTTTCTGGCCGCTGCTATTGTTTTCTCTACTTGTCTTCCACAAAAAAGTTTCCGACTTCGATTTCAAAACACTTTCAATAAAAACACGCTTCTCTCTCAAGCTTAAGGAGCCCCTGATATACGGTTTTCAAATCGATTTTTTGATCCTCGGGTTTTTGGGAGCTGCCCTCATCCTTACTTTCTGGCTGGGCAGGCACAGCCTGAGCTATTATTCGTATTACGTTGAACTTTTACTACCCTATCTGGTGTTTCTGGTCATTCCCGAGATCGACCAGCTTATGCCCAATACACCGCATAAATTTGCCCTTCAATTGATTATCATGGGGTTTTGTCTGCTGCCTTTTAACACTCGCTATCTGCTCAACTCAAAAACAGCCAGCCAGGCGTACCAGGAGTTCTTTAATTACACAGATCAATGCGCCAACATATACGATACCAACCCTCTGGCAGCCGTGTATAAACTCAATCGCGGAATAGAACCCATTTATAACAACGGTCAAACAGAGTACGCCCCTTCGGTTGCACCCGGCACATCCAGCCTCCTGGGACGATTCTCGATCGTAACTGATCAACAAGTACAGCAGCGACTGGCGGATTGGAACCAAGCAATTGAAAACGGCATCAAGAACCAGGTGTTTGATTGCATCATTTCACAGACGACCGACCCATTTGAGAATTATGAGATTTCCGCCGAGTTTAACGTACCGGGTTCTAAACTTTTCATATTTACCCCGAACACAAAACAGCCTTAACCAAACCCGCCACAAATCTGTTTCGATCAAAAACTTGATTAATTTACCGGTTTTCAATGAGCAAAAAAAGAAACTGGAAAAATACTCCCGTTAACGATATGATTGCTCATTCTTTCGATTACAGGTGACCCCGGAATCATGATCTATTTGCTCGCCGTTATTCCCATACTGGTTGTTCTTCTCTTGATGCTGGTTTTTCGCGCCGGAAGTCATCAGGCTGGCTTTGCCGGTTGGCTGGCCGGGCTTGTGATCGCCGTATTCTTTTTCGGATTGAACTGGCAGGTGTTCTGGGTTTCACAGGCAAAAAGTCTGTTGGTCACGCTTAACGTGCTATTGGTGATCTGGCCCGCGCTCTTCCTTTATCACCTGGTGGATCAGGTGGGGGGAATTAAAGCCATTGCCAAAGCGCTTGAAAATCTGATCCCGGACCGTGGATGGCTTTCAATCATCAAGGCGTGGATGTTAAGCGCCATCATTGAAAACCTGTCGGGGTTCGGTCTGCCTATTGCCATCACGTCCCCCATGCTGGTGGTTTTGGGTATTCCCCCCATCACGGCCATCGCCGCTACGGCAGTCGGCCATACATGGGCGGTAACCATGAGCGGCATGGCCCTGGCCTTCCGCACCCTCGTGGACGTGACCGGGTCAGACGCGGTGGAGCTTTTTCCGGTCACCACATTGCTGTTGGGGATCGTTGTGCTCCTTTCGGGCCTGTCTGTGGCCTTTATCTTGAAACAGAAGAAACACTGGTGGCGCGTGATCTTGCTTGGGCTCGTGGTGGCAGCCACTCAATACGTCACCTGCCTGATCGGGCTGATCCCCGTGGCATCGTTCACAGCCGGCATCGTGGGCATCCTTGGCGGGGTGCTATTATGCGACTGTCCGCGCGGATGGAAACCCAAAGACAAACTCCCGCCCGCCTTCTTTACCGGGATCATTACCTACGGCTTTCTGATCGCCGTCATGGTGGTGGTCACGGCCGTAAAACCAATCAACGACCTGCTTTCAAGCGTCACCTGGACGGTGCCCTTCCCGCAGGCGGTCAGCAACACCGGTTATCTCACCAAGGCCGGAAACGGTTATCTCTTCCGCTTCCTCATCCATCCAGGCGTTTTGATGGTAATTGCGATCCTCTTTGCCCTGCTGGTGATCCCGCGGATAAAAAATCTGTCCATCGGCAAGGTGAAGCCCTCCCTCAAGCTGACTGCCAGATCGGCCGTTCCGGCCACGCTGGGGACCCTCTTCATGATCGCCTTATCTTCACTGATGGAGCACACCGGCATGACCATGAAGATCGCCGAAGGTCTGGCCGCGTTGATGGGAATGGTTTATCCGTTGTTCGCCCCCCTGGTCGGGATGGTGGGTGCCTTTGCCACCGGAAGTAATACCAACTCCAACGTGCTCTTTGGCGCCATGCAGAAAGGCGTCGCGCAGTTGCTGACGATCTCTCCGATCATCCTGCTCGCAGCTCAAACCGTGGGAGGTTCCCTGGGCAGCATGGTTGCGCCCGCCAAGCTGGCGGTAGGGGTCAGCACCAACAACCTGAAAGGTCGAGAAGGTGAAGTGCTGCGCATCACCCTGCCGATCGGTCTCGGCATAATTTTGATCGTAGGGGTTGTGGTTCTTCTGATCGCGTGACCGGTTGATTAAATCAATATCCGGTGAGCCAGCGCTGCACGAAGGTTAGAACTGCCATAATGAAAAAGAGAATTATGGAAGCAAGGCTCCAGCCCCTGCCCGCTTTGGAAGCCAGACCAAGCAGTCCGCCCGCGGCAGCAAAGAAGATCATCACGTAGGTGATGACCATCCAGCGCACCTGTCGAAAATCCAGTTTGAGAATATAGTCGAGCAGCAGTTCAACCAACAGCCACAGCAAAACCGCTGCGATTTGAACGTAATATAATGCCGGCCGACCTTCACCGGGAGCTTTGAATAACAGCCAGACCATCGGCACGACCAACAGAAATTCAAGAAGCCCCATCCATTTTCCAAGATCGGGTTTTCCTGCCAGCCTGGAAATAAAAACCAGGATGGCTGAAAGATAAAAGATTACTGCTGATAGAGCGCCGAGCAGGTTTGACCTTTCCAAGCTCCTCCTCTTCCAGGTTATCCCTTTTTCTATTTACTGATTACTTCAAGAACCTCTTCCAAACCGGAGGATTGGTAGTCTTCGATCTTCCCGGAGTCTGCCAGGCTGGTGAGTTTTGGATCAATTGGCAGTCTGACCAACAAGTCGGTCTCGACGGCCTTGGCCAATTCATTGAGATGAGAAGGACCAAAGATCTCGTGCTGTTTTCCGCAATCCGGACAGATGAAATAGCTCATGTTCTCAATGATCGCCAGTACAGGCACGTTCAATTGCTTGAGCATCTTGTCGGCCTTTCGCACCACCATACCTGCCAGTTCCTGAGGCGTGGATACAAGCACGACGCCGTTTACCGGGATGGTCTGCATTACGGTAAGAGCCGCGTCTGAAGTACCGGGTGGCAGGTCCACCAATAAAACATCCAGTTTGCTCCACAGAACGTCGGTCCAAAACTGCTGGATGGTGCCCGAGATCATCGGTCCGCGCCAGATCACGGCAGCGTCTTCGTCGGGGACCATCAGGTTGGTGGAAACCATCTTGATGCCGGTCTTCGTGACGGCCGGCAAAATGCCCTGGTCGCTGCCGCGCAGTCCGCCGGGAGGCAAGCCAAACAGCTTCGGCACGCTGGGGCCGGTAATATCCGCGTCCAAAATGCCCACTTTTTTACCGGAACGAGCCAATTCACAGGCCAGCATGGCCGTGACGGATGATTTACCGACACCGCCTTTTCCGCTGAGCACCGCGATAACCTTATTGATCTTGTTGAATTTGTTCAGCTTGGGAAGTTGGGGTTGTGCAGTACCAAAAATAGCTTTTTTTTCTTCATCGGTCATGGTACCAAAAGTGACTTTTACATCCTTGACATCAGGCAGCGCCATGAGAGTCGTGCGCGCATCATTTTCCATCTGGCTTTTCAACGGGCAGCCCGGAATGGTCAGCGCAAGGGTAAATAACACTTCACCGGCTTCTGTGATCTCGATATCTCGTACCATGTTCAGTTCCACGATACTGCGGCCGAGTTCGGGGTCCATTACTTTCTTTAATGCTTCCAGGATTTCTTCTTTTGTGATCATAATACTCCTTAAAATTCATGGCTATTTTACCAAAGATAAGGGGTTGCTGCTCTGATATAATAATTTTATGCTAATTGCCTTTTTGCTGGTCATGCTGGTCGCAACTTTAGTACTCTTTGTGGTCACGCGTCTGGCGGTGGAGCGGATCGAACGTAATCATTATTTACAGCGAGCCGATCTTTATCGTTACTCAAAGATAAAGGAAGGTGATATTGTCTTTATAGGTGACAGCATTACCGACGGCGGCTGCTGGGACGAACTTTTTCCTGGTTTGAACGTTAAAAACCGCGGCATTAACTCGGATGATACGGTTGGTGTGCTGGCAAGGCTGGATGATATCATCCAATATAAACCTGCCGCGATCTTCATCCTGATCGGCACCAACGATCTGAACTGGTGGGCCTACCGTCACGACAAGGAAATCCTGGATAACTACCGCGAGATCCTCAGGCGCTGCAAAGAAAGCACTCCAGAAACCAAGGTTTTCGTCGAATCCATCCTGCCGCGAGCCAAGCGTTATGCCAACCACATCCGCACGCTCAACCTTCACCTCGAAAAAATGGCCGATGAATTTGGATACACGTTCATCAACCTGTTCCCGTACTTCGCCGATGAGACGGGAGCATTGAAAGCCGAATATAACAACGACCATTTGCACCTGATGTCCACCGGATATGAGCAATGGATAAAGATCCTGACGCCCTATCTGAATAATTTTTGGAAGAAATAATTCCTTTTTATTAAGATTTTCTAATCCCTTCACGTGAAACTCTATGCCCTTGGTGGTGTTTTATTAGTTGTCTGAGAAGTCGGACCTCACTCCCCATTCGATAAAAATATGTCCTTTCTCATTCCGGAGATGTGTCTTGCAGCCAATGCACCATCTGCTTCAAGCGTGTATCCTTGACCCTGTTGTTAATTTGTGATCAGAAATGAGACAAGCATAATGAAAAAAGTGGTTCAAAAAGCTCTCTACGGCGTTTCAAAACCCGTGGTAAAGACCTATACCGGTACGATGTTAAAAATGGACGTACAAAAGAAATCCTCCTGGCCGAACGGAGCCAAGATCATCGCCCCCAACCATCCCAGCACTGGCGACCCATTTTTTGTGGCATCCATGCTCGGGCATCAGTCCTTCATCATGATCAACGACGTGCTTTTCCAGGTTCCCATTCTGGGTGAATACCTGCGGCGATCCGGTCACATATCGGTCAAACCCGGCCGCGGACAAGAAGCCATTGACGAAGCGCTTGAACATCTCAAAGCCGGTCATACCGTGATGATCTTCCCGGAAGGGCTGATCAGCCCTCTGAGCGGAGGTTTTCACAGGGGACGCAGCGGCGTCGCCCGCCTGGCTCTTGCCAGCGGCGTACCGGTCTTCCCGGTCGGCATCCACCTGCAAAAACACAGACTGCATACAATGACATCAACTGTCAGCGGCAAGCAAGAGATCAGCCACTGGTATCTGCGCGGACCATACAACATTACCGTTGGCAAGCCGATGCGCTTCAACGGTGACGCTGAAGACCACGAACTCGTACGTGAGACGGCTGCCCAGGTAATGCTCAAGATCAAACGCCTTGCCTACGAGAGCGAGCAACGCTGGTTCCGCAACCAACGCGGACTGCCCGGCGCGCTCGAAACTGTCTAAAAACAATCCAATATACACAAAATCCAAGACGCCTTGCGACAAGGCGTCTTTTTTTTTATCATAATTAATAAGCTGGCGTATAATCTTTATGCAATCAGTTGCAATTTTCACACAATTTACCCAATCGGAGAACAAACAAATGGAACAAAAGCTGCTGAAAGCTCCCGGAAAACTGCTTGATAAAGACGGCAACCTGACCCAGGCTGGCTGGGCTACCCAACAGGTATTGGACTGCAATCTTGAGGACAGCCATTTCTACAAATTGAAATTCATGCAAGGCATGCGTCTCAAGGTATGGGATTACTACGCAGTGACCACTCCAACTCACTTTTTCTCGTTCACTGTCAGCGATATCGGTTATCTCGGCATGGTCTTTGCTTACGTGATCGAATTCGCGACCGGAAAGTATGAAGAACAAACACTCACCATCCCCTTTGCGAGCGGCGTCAAGATCCCCCGCAACAGCACCGAAGGCGAGAGCCTGTATCAGGGAGGCGGAAAGACCCTGCGCTTCAACGTGAACGGAACGAAACGCACCCTTTTCGTCCGCTGGCCGGGATTTGGCAAGACAACCCTGAACGCGGAAATCGAATTCGACGTCCCGGAAGACCACGAATCCATGACGATCGTGATCCCCATCAAAGGCAAGCGATATTACTATAACCGCAAGATCAACTGCATGCCGGCTTCCGGCTGGGTGGAATATCAGGACAAACGCTTTGAAATCGAACCCCAGACCTGCCTTGGCAACCTCGACTGGGGACGCGGCGTGTGGGAATATGAGTCCTTCTGGGTGTGGGCCAGCGCGTCGGGTTTTCTCAAAGACAAACGCCGCATCGGCTTGAACCTCGGTTTCGGTTTCGGCGATACTTCGGCCGCCACAGAGAACTGCTTCATCCTTGAAGGAAAGGTCCACAAACTGGGCGAAGTGAAATTCACCTATAACAACAAGAATTTCAAAGCCCCCTGGACGATGGTCAGCCCTGACGGCCGGTTGGATCTGGTGTTCACCCCCTTCTTTGAAAGGGTGGCCAAGACCGACATGAAAATACTGCGCAGTGAAGTTCATCAAATGTTTGGTAAATACAACGGTACGGTAGTTACCGATGAAGGAAAGAAGATCGAGATCAAAGACCTGATCGGTTGGGCTGAAGAGCACAACGCCAAATGGTAATTTTTTTGACAATAAAAGACCCCGGAATTCCGGGGTCTTTGTCGTTTTAATCTCAACGGTCTTTACTGAAGTGTGTTGTTGTTGGCCCAATCGTTGCCAAGAATGACGGTGACATCCACAGAGGCATTCGCCACATACTGGTTGTTGATGCGGCTGTTGGTGACCTGCATCAGAGATGCCAGGTAATTTACGGCGTTCATGGTGGCGCTGTGATAGATGATGTAGGTGCTTTCCGAATAGTCCGTGTTTCCGGTTGAGACAATGTTCAAGCCTTGTGAACTCAGGTAGGATCCGGTGGTTTCCGCCAGCCCTCCCGAGTTGGTGCCGTTCAAGACCTCGATACGGGCTCCCTCACTGACTGCCAGCGAGAGCGGATCACCCGCCGCAGGATCATTGGTGATTGTTTGGGCAACAATGGGAGCAGCCGCCACACCTGAAGAGGTGAACATTTCATCTCTCAGTTTGCGCAGTTCATCAGGGATCACGCGCAGGATATAGATACCATCCACTGTGTTCTCCGGAGAAGCACACGTATAATCAATATTATAGGTATGCATATTTTCGCGCGGGATTTTCACCAACATATATGCCAGCTGAATGGCTTGATCGAGTGACATGTTCGTCTGCACACCCGCAGAAATCTCGTTATAGATGGAGGGCGCCTTGGCGATCAGGCTGGGAAGGTTGTTGAGGTTTAAAGCACGATCACGGATGGCCGCGATGACTTCCATCTGACGGTTGCCGCGGGAAATGTCGCCTTCACCATAATTAGCATCACGCGTTCGTGCGTATGCCAGTGCATAGCTGCCAGGCATCACGTATGTTCCGGGTTCAATGGTGAATTTATTGCCGTTTCCCATCCAGTCCAGAAGCATGGGCTGGGTAACTGTAATTTCGATACCGCCAATTTCATCAATGATGCGCTTAAAGGCGTCAAACTCAACCCTGGCGTAGAAATCGATCGGAACCCCCAACAGGGATTCCACGGTATCCATGGCAAGCTGCGCGCCGCCGCCAGGCAAGTCGTAATCCTCGCCCAGTTTATAAGCAGAGTTGATCTTGTTATAGTCAAAACCAGGAATGTTAACCCACAGGTCACGCCGGATGGACATCACGCCGATCGTCTGCGTCAACGGATCGACGGTCACCAGGATCATGGTATCCGACAGCGGAGAACCCTGGTTGTCACTCTGCCTGCGCGTGGAATAATCCAGTCCCAGCAGAAGGATATTGATACGGCTCTTTCCGTCCCAGGAGGCAGCTTCGGGGCCATCATTGGTTTGCAAGGGGGCCTCAACAGCAACTTCCGTATTATTGTTTCCGGGATTACTTGAAGCAACCGGAGCGCCTGGAAGACTGGTCAGAGACCATCCCTTTACCAGGTTGAACACAAACCTGCCGGCTACAAATGCCAGGACAACGCCCAGCACTACAAAAGCGACGACCAGAATCCTGGTTACATTATCCATGCTCGGTCTTTGTCGCCTTGATGAACGGCTATTTGAATGATTGTTTTGTTGGTTCATAGATTGATCACACCATCACTTGATTGCGAAATGAATAACTATAAAAATGTTGCAAGATTGATTCCAGGTCGGAATTATAACACCACAAAACGCAATAAATTATGCAGGTCTTGGCGGCGGAACCGGAAGGTCGGCAGCATCTTTTTTTTGCCATTTATCCCCTTCCGAGATCAACATCACGGGGATATCTTCCACAACGGGATACTTCCGGCCGCATTCTTCACAAACCAGCCATGTGTCTTTAACAAGTTTTAAGCGCCCCTCTTTTTCTTTTACACAGACCGGGCAGCGCAAAATTTCCATTAAGTCTTGTTTGATCATATTTTCTCCAGTCTTAAAACTAGGCCTAATTTTACCATCCAGTCCATCACGGAGACGGGGTTGGCGTAGGCACTTCCGTCCCCGGGCCGTATTCGTAAACATCACCCCAGGGCTCGTAGCGGGTGAAGAATTTATCCTGATGGATGGTTTCGCCGCCACGTGTGACCATTCGGGTGATTTCTACGTCAGCGCCCTCAACGGCGTAATCCACGTGTTTGATCGTACCTTCAGGCAGTTCGAGGTTCTCGCGATAGACGGTTTCAAGCGCATCCACTACGTTGGTCGGCCCGGGCAGGTTATAACTTACCTCACGCCCATCCGAAGTGGAATAGAATTTCCACTGCAGGGAATTGTAGCTTGGATTAACGTAGGTTTCCATTAACAACCAGTAGGGCGAATCGTTGGTGAATTTGAAATCCACGATCGGGACGTAGACGGTGGCATCCAAACCGGCCAGCGATGAATCGTGATAACCGGCCGAATTGACCTGTTCGTAATATCCCACACGGTAGGCGTGCGGATGTCTTTCATCGATCTGATAGCCGCCGAAGAACACGGTGCGGAAAAGGGTAGTGCTCACCTGGCAAACCCCACCGCCGACACCCTTGATGGTCTCGTCGCCCAGGATGATCAGCGCTTCGGCGTAACCGTTTTCGAGGCTGATATCTCCCAACACGTCCACCATTGAAAGCGTTTCTCCGGGAGCAACAAGCAATCCTTTGAATTTTTCAGAAGCGGTAGTGATATTTTGAACCCTGTCTGCATCTGAACCGGCAAAATAGGTCGTCTCAAAAGAAACAAGTTCGGTGATCCCCAATTCGGCACCGGTCATCTGATCGGTGACGGCAGGATTGGTATAGCTAAAACTCAACGAGGCGGTATGCTCACCCTGTTGCAGGGCCAGATCGATCGCTGCAATGGAGCCTTCCACGTCCAGCGACCGTCCGATCACGGCAGGTTTAAACAAATCCAACTGGCCGGTATCATCGTTGAAAATAAAGCGGGAGTTTTCAGGGCTGCGTTCCAGGTCATCCTGCATGGAGGTCAACCAGGCGCTCATCAAGGTTTCGTTGGTCTTGATCTGAAACTGGGCTGTATCTCCGTCGGCTACCTTTTTAAAACCCAGTAGAGGAGCCAGGTCAGATGGCGAGATCTGCATGGATTCCGTCTGCCCCGCAGCGTCTTGAGAGATAACGAGCGTAAGCGGCTGGCTGAGGACTTGCCGCGCCAATTCACCCTGAGCTTCCGCGCTCAGAATGACCGGATTGGACTGCCTGACAGCAAGCGGCACGATCCCATCTTGCATAGATTGCACCTGCCGGGTCAGGTCTTCAAGTGTCAGAGATACATCCAGTGCCCGCCCTTGCTGCCCGTCCTGAACGATGACCTGGGTTCCCTCAATGGAAATGCCGGCTTCGTGGACCGACTGATTGATCTGCACGGCCAGATTGTTGAGATAGCTCACTGCTGTCTTTTCATCGAAAATGAATACGGGCTGTGCCTCGATCTCGCCTTTGATCAGGTTCCAACGCTGCAGCAAAACGGTCTTTATCCCGCCTCTGCGGCCTGTATTATAGGCTGACTGAGCCGACGCGACAGGGTCCAGATAGAATCCAAGCTGTGATGGCTTGACGACCCATGATTTGTCACCGTCCACCAACATGATCGTGCCGGTATCTGGATATCGAAACAAAGACGTGATGGTCGCCGCGGCTTCTTCAACCGTTTTGCCAGCCAATGGAATACCATTCATGCTGACGCCTGGCATGATGCGCCCGATGAACATCAAAGAGACAGCCAGATTGAGAAAAAGGAAAAGGACCAAAAAAGCTGCCAGTCCGATTCCCAGACCCAGCGATATTTGCTTGAATAATTGCCTGTGTAAAACCCGTTTTCGTTGCATTTTTCCGATTATAACACTCCGAAAAGGCTGGATAATTCTCTGCACATAACAGGATCGGATTATTTACATGACGTTTTCACATTGACATTTGTTTCCTTATTGTATGACATTAACTTTTATTCAAATCTTGACTTTCGCCTTTTTCAAAACTAAAATAATCCTGTTCGAAAATCAAACTCTGAAAATCATCTCGGAAGAAAGGGCTAAAAATGCAGTTGGAAGAATCGGGTAGCTCAAAAGACGTCCCTCCCCTAAGTTGCAGGGGAAATATTGAGTTATCCACGTTCGTTGAAAACAGAGTCGCACAACTGAATACGATCGGATTCTCCTGCTGTAAAGTTTCAGGCAGCTTCTATCTCTTTCCGGTCAATTCAGGCGGCTCTCAGAAGGTACCAGACTGATCAGAGCAATCTGATCTAAAACGGCGTCCGCACAGCGCCGGCTGGTACTTCGTCGACCAGCCGGTTTTTATTTAATCGGCTCCTGACTTGAATTTTATCGAAGGAGGTGTGATTATGCCGTTTATCAGTCAATTAATCGGGCGGGCTGTCGTTGATGCCGAAGGGATATTATTGGGCCACATTGACGAGGTGTTCGCCATACAAAAACCCGCGATCCAGCATCCGGTATTGGTAAGTCTGGCCGTATCCAACAAACACGAAATTACATATTATCCATTCAGCGAGGTCACCGCGTTATTTGCGTCCGAAATTTCCCTCGCTCATCCCGAAGGCAGTTTGCAAAGGCATGAGCCGGGGGAAGACGAAATCCGTTTGATCGATGACGTACTCGACAAACAGATCATTGATACAAACGGCATCCGTGTGGTGCGTGTGAACGACCTGGAAATTACCAGGGTGAACGGCAGTTTTTATGTATCCAACGTGGATATCGGCTCCACGGGGATCCTGCGCCGCATCGGCATGGGGAAACTGGCAGACTGGATCAACAAAGTTTTTCCCAAAAGTGCTTCGAGCAATAAAATCTCGTGGGATTTTGTGGAATTGCTGGTGCACGACCAGTTCATGCGCCTGAAAGTACCCGGTGAAAAGATCCGTGAATTACATCCTGCCGATCTGGCCGAACTGCTCAGCGACATGAGCCATCACGAAGGCCGCAAACTGCTCGATTCAATGGATATCGAACAACTGGCTGACGCACTGGAAGAGGTAGAACCAGAATTCCAGGCCTCGCTGGTGCAAGAAATGCCCGACGAAAGAGTGGCCGACGTTCTTGAAGAGATGTCGCCAGACGAGGCAGCCGACCTGCTGGCCGAATTACCGGCCGAACGCAGTGAAGGCCTGCTGGAATTAATGGAAGATGAAGAAGCCCAAGAAGTAAGGATGCTGCTCTCTTACCCTGAAGACAGCGCCGGGGGTATCATGACCACAGACGTGGCAGCCATCCGTCCGGGGCTGACGGCCGCAAAAGCCATTGAAGCCATCCGCGACCTTGAACCTGACGCGGAGTCCATCTTCTACATCTACGTAACTGACGAGCAGGAACACCTGCTGGGAGTTTTCTCATTAAGCGATCTCGTTTTGGCCAAACCGGGCACGTTGGTATCCAGTTTCATGCACGAAAAGGTGGTTTCTGCCAACGTGCTTACCAAACAGGATTCACTGGCGCAGTTGATCGCTAAATATAACCTACTGACCATCCCCGTCGTGGATACCGAAAACCGCCTGGTCGGCATGGTAACGGCTGACGACGCCCTGGACAAGATCATCCCCACCGCGTGGAAGAAGAAACTGCCGCGTTTCTATTATTACAGCCGCGCCTAGAAAAGAGGGAATCATGATGATGAAAAAATCCCTCCGCATTACTTTGAAAAGGTGGGCGGGCTTGCCGGTTATCCGGTCTCTGCTGCTCTTCTTCGGCGTCTTCGGCCCGGCTACCATTACCGCCATGGCGGATAATGACGCAGGCGGCGTGGCAACCTATTCGGTCGCCGGCGCCACACTGGGCTATCCCATCCTTTTTCTGCTGTTGATCATCACCGTCCTGCTGGCCGTCACCCAGGAAATGGGCATGCGCCTTACTCTGGTCACCCGCCGCGGACTGGCGGATCTGATCCGCGAGAAATTCGGCGTCAAGATCTCTTTGCTGATCTTTGCCGCGCTGGTGATCGCCAATCTGGGCACCCTGACGGTCGAACTGGCCGCGGTCAAGGTGACCAGCGCCATGCTGAACTTGCCCATCATTCCCTTCCTCATCGCCATCATTCTGATCGCCGGAGTGGTGGTCACCAGGGGTAATTACAAGCTTACACAGGCGATCATGCTGATCACAAGCCTGTTTTACCTCTCCTATATCGTTTCGGCCGTGAAAGCCCAACCGGATTGGGGGATGGCAATTTCCAATATCTTTTGGCCGCACGGCGTGGATTTCACTCCTGCATATATGAGGAATTTCCTGTTGATCGGCATGGGTGTATTGGGAACCACCATTACCCCCTGGGGACAGTTCTTTATCAGCAGTTTTGCTTATGACAAGAATATTGAAGCCGGAAAGATCATCTACTCACAGCTTGAAACATACGTGGGAGCTTTCTTAACCAACTTTTTTTCCTTTTTCATGGTGGTCGCAACCGCCGCAACCCTGTTCGCGAATCACATTCCACTGACCACCGGTGAAGAAGCCGCCATGGCAATTAAACCCTTTGCCGGAGAACTGGCAGGCACCCTTTTTGCCCTGGGCATCCTGAACGCCGGTTTCATGGGTCTGATCGTTGTGTCGTTGTGCACTGCTTATGCTTACGCGGAATTCTTCGGGCTGCAGGGCAGCCTGGATTCGAATTACAAACAGAGTAAACCTTTTTACATGATCTTCATCCTGCAGCTGGTGATTGCCACCGTCATAGTACTCTTCCCCGGCATCTCCCTGTTTAAACTGGCGATCACTACCCAAACCATCAACGCCATTGCCCTCCCGCTGGTTTTCTACTATTTGATCAAACTGAGCAGCGACAAAGAGCTGATGGGAAAACATGCCAACAACGGTTTTCAAAAATGGTTTACCGTTATCAGTACTGTGGCGATCTTTGCCGCTTCTTTGCTGACGCTGGCAGCAACCTTCTTCCCGAATCTGGGAAGGTGATTAGATTAGAGTTTTTTAAGAAAAGGCCTATTAATACCTTTTTTGGGTGATTTTTACTTGACTCTGGTAATGTTTAGGTTATATTGGGGACAAGATTCTTCTCCTTCTTTCAAGGTAAGATGTTTCTGAGAAATCAGACCAAAACGAGTGGACCGGTGCCCCACTCGTTTTGGTTTAACTTGGTCTAGACGCGAAGTCTTCTCGTGTCCCTCTCGCGCAAATCGCTCGGGGATTGTCAGGATGCTTCGCGACCCCGCTCGTTTTGGTTTAACTTGGTCTAGACGCGAAGTCTTCTCTGTCCCTCTCGCGCAAATCGCTCGGGGATTGTCAGGATGCTTCGCGACCCCACTCGTTTTCTGCCTTTTTTGAGTTTCGATCCAGATTGCCGTTAGCATAAATTCGTCATATACTCTTGTTATTAACGTTGAATGGTGAGGAGATACCATGTTACCTATTGGAGATGACAATTCTCAAAGGCGGCTGTTCCCCTTTGTGACGTACATGCTGGTGGTTGCGAACGTTATGGTGTTCCTTTTGGAACTGGTAGGCGGAGAGCAGTTCATCTACGCCTGGTCCGTCGTGCCAGCGCGCTTTTTGTCCAACCCGGTCGGAGGTTTTATCACCCTGTTCACCTCCATGTTCCTGCATGCCGGCTGGATCCACCTCGGCGGTAACATGCTCTATTTATTGATCTTCGGTGACAACGTGGAAGACCGTTTTGGACATTTCAAATTCCTGGTTTTTTACGTGTTATGCGGCCTGGCTGCCGGCCTGGCTCAATTTGTTGTTTCCATGTACAGCGAAATCCCCACGTTGGGAGCTTCAGGTGCCATCGCCGGAGTACTGGCAGCTTACCTGATCCTCTTCCCCGGCCGCCGGGTAAGGGTTTTGTTGACCATTTGGGTGGTGAACCTGCCCGCCATTCTTGTGATCGGCGCCTGGATCGCGATTCAACTGGTCAGCGGAATGGGTACCCTTGCCGGCACTTCCGCTTCAGATGGCGTGGCCTATATGGCTCATATCGGTGGTTTCGTAGCCGGCTTGATCCTGACCGGTTTCATGCGCAAAAAAGCGCGTCCATTTTATTATTCATAACAGGAGGAATCATGCCTGAAAATCAGGAATTAATTCAACGTATCAAGACCATCCTTGCCAACAAAGATATAACCGAAGGACCCGTTTTCGGCGGTCTCGGGTTTTCGATCAACGGAAAACCGTTTTGCGGCGTTCGTGAAGATATGCTCTTCCTTTTAGTCGGCGAGGAGCGCCTCTATGAGATACTCACACATCCGCTT